>UMCJ01024953.1_pt1 | contig 271643 bp, 280 predicted proteins | sample 1964171 | NCBI WGS metagenome assembly UMCJ01 (sample SAMEA4835962, study PRJEB28245) | human gut metagenome | biome: gut microbiome; material: fecal sample | place: Denmark | collected 2008
TAATTTCTTCTTGTTTCTTTTTAGGTGGTCTACCTCTTCTTTTTGGTTTATTTTCTTCTGTTTTAGCAAGTTCTTCTTCTACTTTCTTCTTAGGTGGTCTACCCCTTCTTTTTGGTTTTACTTCTTCTACTGGTTCTGGAACAACTGAAGTATCTTCATCATCGATACCATCTATTATTGGCTCGATTGGTTCCGGTATGTTTAAACCAGATGAAGTTGCAGTTTTTGCTGACATTTTCTTTACTTTATTTGTATTTACAGCTGATGGAATAATAACTGGTCTACCAAGATTTCTTTTACCATTTGAAGATTCTATAAATCCTATTTTTAAACCATTATCTTCTTCTTCTTTATTTTTAGCTGTTCCTGTTGAACTTCTTTTTTCTCCCATTAATGACATAATTTGTTGATATTTAGGAGATTTTTCTTCTAATATTGCCTTTACATTTAAAGGAAGGAAACTCGCTATTACTTTTAATTGAACATCTGTATATTGTTGTGCTATAGAATCAAAACTATCTACACACTTTTGCTCATCTCTTCCTATTTTCTTATAATGTGCTAAAATACTTTGGATTTCTGATTCACTTACATCATTTTCATTCTCTGATTGATAAGTAACTTCTTCTGCATCAATTTTATAATATATTTTGGCTTCTTTTTTAGTTCTAGGTACTTTTATTAATTTGCAAATTTCATCTATATTTCTATCTGTTCCAATAAGAGCATTATATATACCTATACTAAATAATTTTACTAATAATTCGTCAGACTTTGTACGTCTGTCTGAACATATTAAAATTATTGGAGTATCGGCTCTTGTAGAATTTGTAGCCTCGTCACTAATATTATCTAATCTATCAAAAATAAATTTATCGATTTGTTCATAATTATTATTTGTAAAAGGCTCTAAGTCTTCGCTTATTATAATCCTATCATAAGTATTATCTTTTTGTAATTCTTTTAAGATAGCATTAAAATAATATACATTTTTATATGATATTATTTCTTTATAATCACTTTGATATTTTTTTATAATGGATTTTGATATTTTCTCATTATTTACAGCAAACAATATTTTCATTCGTTAACCCCTCCAACCTTTTACAACTATAGCAAATATAAGTGGTAATAGTTGTGTTATTACTAGTACAGTTATACATCCTATCATAATTCCAAAGCCTCTATCTCTTTCATCAAGCTTACGAATACCTATTACTTGGTAAATTCCTCCTATTGCTATTCCTACAAAGCATACTGGTATACTATATATTCTTACTGCATTTAATATGTATGCTGCAATACCATAGGCATCAGAGCCATATTCTTCTTTGTAATCTTCTAGTTTCTTTTCTGAATTTTCTTTTATTTGAACTAATTGCCCTGCTCCTTGTGCTTCTAATTGATTTACAGAATCTGCATATACCATTTGACCACTTAGTACAAAAAGTAAAATTATAAAGCAACAAGATAGTACTTTTTTTATTATTTTATTCATTAGGTTTTTACCCCTTTCTGCTTGATTTTATTATACTCTATTATCATACAATACAATCGTTAAAATATCAATAATTTATAATTATTTTTTTAATTATATTAGAAAAATCTTTGACTTTTCTAATAATAATAGTTGGTTATTAGAACGATATATATGATATTATTTGCTACAAAAAAAGATAGAGCTTAGCCCTATCTTATATTCTATTTATAAATACTATTAAGACAAGTATTCCTATTACTATTCTGTAAACCGCAAATATTTTAAAGTTACCTGTTTGTAAGTATTTTAATAAGAATTTAATTACTACTATTCCTACCAAGAAACTTACTAAAATTCCTACAAAAAATGGTACACTAAAAACAAAATCTTTTATCTTAAATATAGTTGCAGCTAATACTATTGGTGCAGATAACATAAAAGAATATCTTGCTGCTGATTCACGTTCTATTCCCATAGCTCTGGCTGTAGTCATTGTTACTCCAGATCTAGAAACACCTGGTATGAATGCTAGTGATTGTGATAACCCAATTAAAAATGTTTGTTTAAAAGTCATATCTTCATATTTTACTTTAGATTTTGCTTTTTTATCTATAACATATAAAATAATACCCATAAAAATTAACGCACAACCAATAATTTCTGGCTTTGTTAATATATCTGCACAATAATGGTCTAATAAAAATCCAATAATTCCACCAGGAATTGTTGCAAATACAATATACCAAAACATTTTTCCTTCAAATGTTTTTTTCTTTTTAACAACTTGTTCATAACCACCTTTTATTAATTTAATCCAATCTTTAAAGAAGAATATTCCAATTGCAAGCAATGTTCCAAAATGCAAAGCAACGTCAAAGTCTCCTATTTCTCCCCAATTGAACAACCATGGTATTATAAACAAATGTGCAGAACTTGATATTGGAAGTAATTCTGTAAGTCCTTGAACCGCTCCTAATATTATTGCTCTAAAAACTGTTATTTCCATCATTTTAAATTTTCTCCTTAGCTATTGTTTTTTATATCTTTTAGTATATTTTCTAATGTTTCCTTAATAAATTCTGCAGATGTTATAGGTGCAACTCTACCTGGTAAAGAAAGCGCCCAAATTAATTTTATCCCTATCTCTTTTGCAGCTTTTCTATCAACTCCCCCTGGATTTGAAGCAATATCTATTATAATACAATCTCTTTTTAAAAGTTTTAATTTTTCTTCATTTAATATAATATGAGGAATTGTGTTTATTATTATATCAAATTCACCTAATTCGTTATCTAATTCATCAAGTAATATTGGTTTATATCCATATGCTTTTATCCATGCACAATTTACAGTTGTTCTTGTTTCGCAATATACTTCTGCGCCAATTCCCTTTAACATATTTGATAAAATTTTGCTAACTCTTCCAAATCCCATTACTAAAATCTTACTTCCATGTAAAGTCTTAGTTGATTCTTCCATAGCAATTTGAATCGCACCTTCCGCAGTAGATATTGTATTTAATACTGTTAATTCCTCTCTTTTTAATAAATCGATAACCTTTGTTTCACTAAATTTTTGATATAATTCCTCTTCTATTCTTCCTGCAATAAAAGTCTTTCCTTTAATGCAATTCGCAACCTCTGATATCTCTATTTTATTTTTGCAAAAAGGTGTATTTATATTTATTCCATCACTTGAAAGCGGAATTGAACTTACAATTATATCAGATTTTGATGTAGCCTCTTCTATACTAGTACATTTTACTATATCATTGTTGCTACAAGCTTGTTCTAGACCATATGTATATACCTCGTACCCATCTGATTTTAACATGTCTGCAAGTTTTACAATCCTTAAGTCCCCACCAATAATAGAAATATTTTTCATAATAAGCCTCCTATAAATTTTCTCTTTCATCTTTTTGTATATCTATGCTTTTTCCTTTGACAGTATTCATATTTTTTAATTCATTTTTACTTATTTTACCAACCAATAGATAAGTATCTTCCAGATGTTTTTTTACTAATATCTCTGGTTTGGTCATGGTTACTTTTTTTCTGACTATTTTATTTATATTTTTTGGAATATATCTTTCTATAGATAAAAAGACTTGGTCTTTAGCTGCTTTCTCTGCAAAAGAACTATCCAAATTTATTGCCCTATCTAAATAATTTATAGCTCTTTCTTTTTCTCCTTTTATAATATATATTCTAGCTAATTGATAGCAACTTTCTGGTTCTGTATCTTCTACTTTTATTCCTTCTATAAAATATTTCTCAGCCTCGTCCAAATCATCATATAGCATCGAGATTAACCCTAAATTATAATAACCTTTATAATTCAATGCATTTATTTTCGCAGCCTTTTCATAACAACTTTTTGCATTTTGAAAATCGTTTAACCTTGTATATGCAATTCCCAAATTATAATAAATTTCGAAACTTTCTTTATCATTATATTTTAAAGCATTCATATACACATTTATAGCTTCTTTAAAATTCTCTTGTTCGCATAATAGGCCACCTAATAATTTTGAGGCATTATAATAATCTGGTTTATTATGTATTAAATTAGTTAACATTTGAATAGCTTCATCTTTTTTTCCTAAATTAACTAATAATTCAGATATTTTATAATAGGAATCATAATCTTTTTTATTGATATCTATTGCTTTAACATATTCGTCTATAGCTTTTCTCATTCCGCCTTCTTTTTCGTAATTTTGTGCAAGTAATCTATGTCCATTATAACTTTCTGGATATTTATTAATTAAATTCATTAATAATTGTTTTGCTTTTTTATTATTGTTAAATATACTACATAATCTTGCAAGAAAAATATATAGCAATTCAGAAAAATTAAGTCCATATTTTTCTATTAAAATTATAGCAAGTGGTAATACTATTGCTAATAAATATGTTATTACCCTAATAAACGTCCCCAAAAATCTTCCAATTAAAATTTCTATTAATCCAATTGCTATTCCTATTGCTTCTAAAATTAATGGAACAACATATGTTGTATCATTTTTTTTGATTATTTTAAAGAAGATTATTATAAAAAGAGAAAAGGATAATATATTAAAAATTATTCTTTCTAACATTTCTTTTTCCCCACAATCTAAAATTATCTTAAAAACTTTTCATTATAATTATTTATACATTTTTCTATGATTTTTTCAGCTTCTTCTCTTCCTAACATTTCTTTTACTTCTGTTCTCTTGTCTTCTAATTGTTTGTATACTTCAAAAAAGTGCATAATTTCTGCTGAATATTGTTCTGGTAAATCTTTGATATCATTACAATTTTTTAAGAATGGATCAGATTTTGGAATTGCAATAATTTTTTCATCCAAATCATCATTATCTGTCATTAACATTACACCTATTGGATAACATTCTACCAATGTTAATGGAACTATCTTTTCTTGACATATTACCAAAACATCTAATGGATCTCCGTCTCCAGCATATGTTCTTGGTATAAATCCATAATTTGCTGGATAATGTGTTGCTGTATATAAAACTCTATCTAATCTTAAAAGCCCAGTAGCTTTATCTAATTCATATTTATTTGTTCCACCTTTTTCTATTTCTACAACTGCTACAAAATCATCTTTTTTAATTCTATCAGCAGATATATCATGCCAAATATTCATATTATTACCTCCTACACTTTATTTATTTTAAGCTATATTTATAAAAAAGTCTACAAATTTTTTTACATTTTAATAATTTTATAATATTATTATTTTTTTGCTAAAAATAATAATATGAAAAAATTTTATAAAAATAAAACTTTATTTTTAATATTGTTAGTCTTTTTTATTTTGGTTATTCTATCAATTTTTATCTATTTTTATTTTCAAAAGCAAAAAGAGCAAAAATTATATTCTTTTTCTGAAAAATTAGATGAAAAATACAAAACATTATCTCTATATTCTACTAATAATACCACTACAAATTCTACTTCTAGTTCTTCTCATATAATTGGTAAAATTACAATAGAAAAAATAAATTTAAATTATTCTATTCTTTCAACATGCACAGAAGAATTATTAAAACTTTCTCCTTGTCGTCTTTGTGGACCAGAGCCAAATGAAATTGGAAATCTTTGCATTGCAGGTCATAATTACGATAATGGAAAATTTTTTAGTAATATAAGCAAACTATCTATAGATGATAAAATAAAAATTTATGATTTAAACAACAACTTTTTAGAATATAGGATATATGATAAATTTGAGGTTGAAATTAATAATACTTCTGTACTAAATCAATATACTAATGGTAAAAAAGAGTTAACTTTAATAACATGTAATAATAAAAAGAAAAATAGATTTATTCTAAAGGCAAAAGAAATGGACTAGCGTAACTAGTCCATTTTTTTGCTTTAGCAAAATTTTATGCGGTTAATATAATTCAGACCACAAGTTAATTTATATAAAATTAATTAAATTCCTTTATAGTCTCTTACTTTTTTATAAGCATAGATTGCAGCCACTGCACATACACCTACTACTATAAATACTACAGTATTATCAGCTATACCTGTTTTAGGTAAGTTTGAATTTAAAGTTGAAGTATTGTTTACTGGTGTTGTTGGTGTTAATGTTGAAGTTAATGCACTATTGTTAGCTACTGCAGAGTTATCTGTTGCAGTATTGTTATCTGTTGGTGATAATACTATTGTATCTGCTGCATATACACTGTTTGTAATTAACATTAAAATTGCTACGATTGTAACTAATAAAATTCCTTTAATTAAACTATTTCTTTTCATTTTCTTCCCTACCTTTTCTCTCTTTTGTTAATATTATATTCAATACTAATATTATTTATACTACACTTTAATATAAAATGCAAGTTTTTTTTACATATATTTTTAAATTTTCATAAATTTCCATGTCAAAACTTGGTAAGTCTATATTTTTAATTTTTACACATTAAATCTAAATAAAACTACATCTCCATCTTGCATAATATAATCTTTACCTTCTGATCTTACTAAACCTTTTTCCTTAGCTTCATTTAAAGATCCTAGCCTTATTAGATCATCATATGAAACAACTTCTGCTCTAATAAACCCCCTTTGTATATCTGAATGTATTTTACCAGCTGCTTCTGGAGCTTTTGTTCCTTTTTTTATTGTCCAAGCTCTTACTTCTGGTTCTCCAGCAGTTAAGAATGACATTAATCCTAATAGATCGTAACTTTCTTTTATAACTTTATCTAAACCAGATTCATCCATTTCTAAAGCTTCTAACATTTCTTTTTTATCATTATCGTCTAAACCTGATAATTCTTCCTCTATTTTTACACATAATTTTATTACTTTAGCGTTTTCATTTTCTGCATATTCTCTTACTTTTTTTACATATTCATTATCTTCTGATATTTCATTTTCCGAAACATTTGTAACATACAATATTGGCTTCATTGTAAGTAAGAAACTATCTTTTATAATTTCTTTTTCTTCATCTGAAAGAGCAAGAATTCTTGCTGGTTTACCTTGTTCTAAAGTTTCTTTTACTTTCTCTAATAAATCTATTTCTGCTTGATAAGATTTATCTCCCTTTAATAATTTTTTTGCTCTTTCTAATCTTTTATTTACTGTTTCTAAATCTGCAAAAACGAGTTCTAAATTAATTGTTTCTATATCTCTTATTGGGTCTATTGATCCATCAACATGAACAATGTTAGGATCTTCAAAACATCTTACAACTTCTAATATACTATCTACTTCTCTTATATGTGATAGGAATTTATTTCCCAAACCTTCCCCTTTACTTGCTCCTTTTACAAGACCTGCTATATCCACAAATTCTATTACAGCATGTGTTACTTTTTCTGGGTTGTATATTTTTGCTAAATTATCTAATCTTTCATCTGGTACAGGCACCATTCCTATATTAGGCTCTATTGTACAAAATGGATAATTAGCACATTCTGCTCCAGCTTTTGTTATTGCATTAAACATTGTACTTTTTCCTACATTAGGAAGTCCTACTATTCCAATTTTCATTTTTATCGCTCCTATCTTCATAAATGTATAATAACTTTTCCGTTTTTAATTATCAACCTTATTATGTTCGTCTGTTAATATAACATAATTTATACATAGTTTCAAGATTATTCCGTTTTTAAATTATATTATCTTGCAAAAGTTCAAACAGTAGCTTCCCAATATTTACAATAAAATATTATAGAAACTCAAAAAGAACAGTCCCTATGTAACCTGTTCTTTTTATATTTATTCTATGGAGCTTCCAGCCAGAATCGAACTGGCGACCCCTTCCTTACCATGGAAGTGCTCTACCTACTGAGCTATAGAAGCATTTTTTATAATTAATTAAGCTACTAACAGCTAGCAGCTTAATTAATTAGCTTTATACTTTCTTTTAAATATTATTCTCTTTTAATATATTTTTTATTGCTTTTTTCCTTATTCTTTGAATAGCATTATCTATAGATTTAACTGGTGCATCTAATTTATTTGCTATATCAACATAGCTTTCACCTCTCATAAACCTAGCTAACACTTGTTTTTCGAAATCGCTTAAAGATTTATCTATTACATTTTCTACAGTTTTATAATACTCTTTTTTAGTGATTGTTTCTAATGGATCTTCTACTGTATTATTATTAAAAACATCCATAAGTTCTGTATTATCTTCGTCCTCATATGCTGCAGTATTTAATGATAAATACGAATTAAGTGGCATATGTTTTTGTCTATTTGATGTTTTTATTGCTGTTATTAATTGCCTTTCTATACACATATTGGCAAAAGACTTAAAACTAGTATTTTTATCTTCCGAAAAACTTTTTATAGCTTTATATAATCCAATCATTCCTTCTTGAACAATATCTTCTTTTTCTGCACCTATTATATAATATTTACTAACTTTCATATTAACAAGTTCTTTATATTTTTCCATTAAGTAATTTAGAGCGCTTTTATCCCCTGCTTTTATTTTATCAATTATTTCTTCATCTTGCATAAGTTCGTATTTTGAATCGAATGGATAAAACATATTGCTGTATTTCATAAGTGTATTGTAACCCCCTGCTAATATATCTAAGCCACATTATAAGTCACAAAAACGCACAATGTCAATACTTTTTACTGCTTATTAAGATTTTTTTAATTGCTATATTATTAACTTTGTAATATAATAACACAAAACATAAATTAAGAAAGGAGAGTATGTTAATTAATAACATACAGCAGTATTATGGCATTTGATGGAATAACAACAAAATCAATTTCTTACGAATTACAATATTCTATATTGGGAGGAAAAATAAATAAAATTTTTGAACCAAATAAAAATGAAGTTTTATTAAGCATCTATGCAAATGGTAAAAATTATGCTTTAAATATATGTATAGATTCTAACTTATATAGGATACATTTAACAACTAATGCAAAACCTAATCCTTTAAATGCACCTAACTTTTGCATGTTACTTAGAAAGCATTTAATTGGATATAAAATAAAAGCAATATCTTCTAATGATAATCTAGAAAGAATTATAAAAATTGAATTAGAAGGATATAACGAATTAAATGATTTAACAACTAAATATTTAATGGTTGAATTAATGGGTAAACACAGTAATATAATATTATTAAATAACAAATTCTTTATTATTGATAGTTTAAGGCATTTAGATACTTTATCCAATTCATATAGAGATATTTTACCAGCCCATGAATATACATATCCGGAAAACGTTAAAAACAATTTTTATACTATAAAATCTGCTGAAGAATTTTGTAACTTAGTTTTAACAAATAATGTAACAAATTTAACTAACTTCTTAGTAGGATATTTTACAGGTTTTAGTAAGCCATTTATTAAAAATATAATTATAAAACAAAATATAAGAAATACTGATTTTTCAAAAGATGATATTTTAAAAATGTATGAATATCTTTCTAAAATTCTTAATAACTTAGATAGTAACCATGTTTCTTTAACAAAGTATTCTAACGAAAAAGGAAAATTAGACTATGTTATAGATTTAGAAACTAAAACATCTAATTTGGATATCAATTTTTATATTGATGATTTTTATTATAATAAGGAAGCAAATAACAATTATGTATCTTACAGAAATAATTTATTAAAACTAATCTCTCATATTCTAAAAAAATATTCTTTAAGATTGGAAAGTATTAATAATAAGTTAAAAGAATGTGAAAATAAAGATTTATATAAATTATATGGTGAATTAATAACTGCAAATTTATATAAATTTTCTAAGGATTATAATTCTGATAAAGTGGAATTAGAAAATTACTATGATAATAATACTATTTTAACTATTCCTTTAGATAATACGATATCTATTGCTAATAACGCAAAAAAATATTTTAAAAAATATAATAAATTAAAAAATGCTTTAGAGATTGTTACTCTTCAAAAGAAAGAAACTGAGGAAGAATTGCAATACATAGAAAGTATAATATATGAATTAGAATACGCAAAAAATATTCAAGAAGTTAATGAAATATATAACGAAATTAATGAAAATCCTATTTTTAAAGATTATATACAATCCAATAATAAGACTAACACTAAAAAAGAAGCAAATATATCAACACCTAGGGAGTATCATATAGATGGTTTTACTGTTCTTGTTGGTAAAAATAATAAACAAAATGATTATCTTACAACCAAGTTAGCTTCTCCAAATGATATATGGTTTCACACTAAAGACATTCATGGAAGTCATGTAATATTAAAAAATCCTTCTGAAAATATATCAAATGATACATTAATAAAATGCGCAAAACTTGCAGCTTACTATAGTAAAGGTAGACTTTCTAGTAATGTACCTGTTGATTATTGTTTTGTAAAATATGTAAAAAAGCCTAACGGAAGTAAACCTGGAATGGTTATATATACAAATAATAAAACATTAAATGTAACCCCATATATATCCGACTAATTATATACGGAAATACGCTAAATATATTGACTTAAACATAATTTTAGTGTATAATAGTTTATGTAAAGTGTAATAACAGAAATATATGCAGAATGTCCATTCTGCTATATTACTTTTACTTGAATAAATCAAATAAGGAGGAACTCATATGACAAAAGAAACATTAATATTCGGACACAAAAATCCAGATACAGACTCTATTACATCTGCATTAGTAATGGAAAATTTAGAGAAAAAATTAGGAAATGAAAATGTAAAAGCTGTTAGATTAGGAAATGTTAACAAAGAAACTCAATATGTTTTAAAATATCTTGGTATCGAAGCACCAGAATTAATAAAAGATGTAGAAGATAACCAAGACGTTATTTTGGTTGACCACAATGAAGCTAGTCAAACAGTTGGAAATATATCTAATGCTAAAATATTAAAAGTTGTAGATCATCATACAATGAATTTTGTTGCTCCATATCAATTATATTATAGAGCAGAACCTGTTGGATGTACTGCAACAGTTTTATATAAAATGTATAAAGAAAATGATGTCGAAATAGATAAAACTATGGCTACATTAATGCTTAGCGCAATCGCTTCTGATACATTAATTTTAAAATCACCAACAACTACAGAAGACGATAAAAAAATCGTTAAAAAATTAGAAGAAATTTCTGGACTTGATATTAATGTATATGGTACAGATATGTTAAAAGCAGGTACTGACATTAGCGAGTTTACTCCAGAAGAAATTATAAATATAGATTGTAAATTATTCGAAAAAGGAAATAAAAAATTTAGAATTGCACAAGTAAATACAGCTGACTTAGATTCTATATTTAAGAATCAATCTTATTTCGAACAAGCAATTGCAAAAGACATTGAAAAAGAAAACTTAGATTTATATGTATTTGCAGCAACAGATATAATTAATTCTAATTCTAAGATTATTTCTTTAGGAAACGATGCACCAGTTGTAGAAAAAGCTTTTGGTGTTTCTGTTGATAATAATACAGCAATGCTTGAAAACGTTGTTTCTAGAAAGAAACAAATTTTACCAAATATTTTAAATAATTTAGACTAATTTTGGAATAGTCAATTATTATTTTTAAAGAAATCCTAGGCTTCTTTAAAAACATAATTTTAATATAAAATAAGGGCTACTGAATACAAATTCAGTAGCCCTTGTTTTATACATTGCAAAACTATTTTCGTTTAGATCAGGATTTAAGGAACGTCCCCAAAAAATCCCTAGAAAGATCCAAATCCTTATTTATTACATAGCTTGTCTATATAATTCTATAAAGTCTTCTCTCGATACTTCTCTTGGATTTCCTGGTTTACATGGGTCTTCCATTGCTTTATCGGCAAGCATTCCGAAGTCTTCTTCTTTTGCTCCTACATCTTTTATTGTTTGTGTAATTCCAACTGCTTTAGATAATTCTGATATTTTCCATACAAATGTATTTATAACATCTTGGTCATTTAAATGTTCAGCATCTGGTCTTCCAATTCTTACTAATATTTCTCTAAATCTTTGTGCTGTTGCTGGATTTTGTCCATTAAATCTCATTACTGTTGGTAATAAAATTGCATTTGCCATTCCATGTGGAGTATCATAAACAGCTCCTAATTGATGTGCCATAGAATGAACTATTCCAAGACCTACATTTGAAAATCCCATTCCTGCAATATATTGTGCTAATCCCATTTTATCTATTGCATCTTGATTTTTCTCATTTACTGCTGCTGGTAAATTTTCGAATATTAATTCTATGGCTCTCATATGAAACATATCTGACATTGTATTATGAGCTTTTGTTATATATCCTTCAATCGCATGTGTTAATGCATCCATACCTGTTGAAGCTGCTATTGATTTTGGTAATGTAGACATTAGTTCTGTATCTACAATTGCAACTAAAGGTATATCATGTGGATCAACACATACCATTTTTATTTCTCTTTTTTCATCTGTTATTACATAATTTATAGTAACTTCTGCTGCTGTACCATGTGTTGTTGGAAGTGCTATTAATGGCATTCCTTTATTTACAGTGTTTGATGGACCATTTAAAGAAACAATATCTTCTCTATCTGGGTTTGTCATAACTATAGAAATTCCTTTAGCAGTATCTATACTAGAACCTCCACCTACAGCAACAATTACATCTGCTCCAAATTCTCTACAAATTCTTAAACCATCTTTTACATTTGTTACTGTTGGATTAGGTTTTACATCACTAAATACTGTATATTCTATTCCTGCTTCATCTAATTTGTCTGTTACTTTTTTACTTAAACCTATTTCGAATAAAGATTTATCTGTAACAACTAATACTTTCTTATATCCTCTATTTTTTATTTCTTCTGGTAAAACCTCCCTTGCTCCAAATCCGAAATAAGATGTTTCGTTTAATACAAATTTTTCAATACTCATTTTTTTCCTCCTTAGTTTATTTTTTATATAATTAACTCCTACAAACATAGGATATAATTATCTCTTATGTGATCTTATATTCTATATCTTCCATAAAAGGAAACATTTCTGCAATTCTTTTATGTGTTATTACAGTTTGCCTTGGTTGTGGATTTTTAGGATGATCAGATATTAATTTTTGGGTATAACAATTTTCTGCAGTTTTAAATAATAAATATCTATTTCTTACATATGTGTAATACATTTGATATCCGTCATCTAATTCTTTTTCAAATCTCTCGAATGTATACTTTCCATCCATATTAAATTCCTTTCTGCATTTATTTCATCATTTCTTCAAATTGTTCTTCTGTAATTATTTCTACACCTAAGTTTTGTGCTTTTGTTAGTTTACTTCCTGCATCTTCACCAGCTAGCACATAATCTGTTTTCTTAGATACTGAGCCAGAAGTCTTTCCTCCGTGTTTTTCGATTAAATCGCTTGCTTCTTTTCTTGTAAATCTTTCTAATGTTCCTGTTAATACAAAAGTCTTTCCTTCAAATCTATTATCTATATCTTCTGTATCTAAAGCTTCCATATTAACATTTGCTTCCTTTAATCTGTTTATTAAATCTATCGTTTGATCTTGTCTAAAGAACTCATATATACTATTTGCTGAAATCTCACCTATATCATCTGTCATAGCTAAGCTCTCTAAAGATGCGTTAATTAAACTATCCATAGTTTTATATTTTTTTGCTAAAGTTTTAGCTGCTTTTGTGCCTATATGTCTTATTCCTAATGCAGCTATTAATCTATATAAATCATTATTTTTACTATTATTTATGGCTTCTATTAAATTTTGAGTAAATTTTTGTCCATTCTTTTTTAATGTTGCAATATCTTCAAATTTTAGGAAATATATATCTGCCATATTGCTAATTAAATTTCTATTTATTAATTGTTCTATTATTTTATCCCCAAGACCGTCAATATTCATACACTCTCTAGAAACAAAATGTATAATATTTCTTACCAGTTTTGCAGGGCATTCAATACCAATACATCTACTTACTGCTTCACCTTCTTCTCTTACTACTGGTGCACCACATACTGGACATACTTTAGGCATTTCGAAAACTTGCTCTGTTCCATCTCTTTTTTCCTTTTTTACTTCTAGAATTTCTGGAATAACATCTCCAGCTTTTTGAACTACTATTGTATCTCCCACTCTTATATCTTTTTCTTTTATAAAATCTTCATTATGCAATGTTGTTTTTGATATTGTAGAACCTGCGACTTTTACTGGTTCTAATATTGCCATTGGAGTTATCGCACCTGTTCTTCCAACTTGGCAAATAATATCTTTTAGTTTAGTTTCTTTTTTCTCTGGTGGATATTTATATGCTATTGCCCATCTTGGAACTTTAGATGTTGTCCCCATTTTCTCTCTTAATTTTAAATCATCAACTTTTATAACTGCTCCATCTATTCCAAATGTTAATTCTTCTCTTTCTTCTCCAATTTTATTTATTGCTTCTATTGCTTCTGGAATATTATTACATGGATTTAAAACCGGGTTTACATTGAAACCTAGTTTTTTTAAGTAATTTAATTCTTCAAAATGAGAATTAAATTCTTTCCCTTCTATTTTTTGTACATTAAATATATAAATATCTAATGGTCTTTTTTTCGTTATTTTTGTATCTAATTGTCTTAATGAACCTGCAGCTGCATTCCTTGCATTTGCAAAAGTTTTTTCTTCATTAAGTTCTCTTTCTTCATTCATCTTCTCGAATTCTTTTTTACCAATAAACACTTCTCCTCTAACTATAATATTTATTGGCTCTGGAAGCTCTTTTGGAATATTTTTTATAGTTTTTAAATTTTCTGTAACATCTTCTCCTACTAAACCATTTCCTCTTGTTGCTCCTCTTACAAATTTTCCGTTTTTATACTCTAATGCTGCGGACAATCCATCTATTTTGGTTTCTACGACAAATTTAACATCTTCTTCTTTATAACCATTCTCTTTAGCTGCTTTATATACTCTTTCTTTAAATTCATCTAATTCCTCAAAAGAAAATATATCCTGCAAACTTTGTAATGGAACTTCATGTTCTACTTTTTCAAATCCTTCTTTTACATGACCACCAACTTTTTGGGTTAAAGAATCCTTTGTAACTAAATCCGGAAATTCTTTTTCTAGGGCTTTTAATCTATTCATTGTCATATCATATTCATAATCAGATACTTCTGGGTTATCTTCATCATAATATTTATTTGCCCATATTTCTAATTGTTTTCTTAATTTTAATATTTCCTCTTTAGCTTTATTTTTTTCCATCTGTTTTTACCTCTTCTTTAAATAAGTCTTTTCCTTTTGCTATATAATCTATACCTGATAGTACAGCTGCAACAACAGATACACTCATTAATATTGTTGTAATAAAGTTATACCACCATGCAAATCCTGTTAGCCCACCAATAAAGCATTGTGCAAATCCATTTTGATCTACAAAAGCTAATATTAACGCAAGCATTTGTGTTACAGTTTTTAATTTTCCCCATACAGAAGCTGCAATTACTTTTCCACCTTTTTCTACAGCAACCAATCTATATCCTGAAACAATAAATTCTCTAAATAATACTATTATAGGAATAATTGCAGGTAATCTATTATCTTCTACTAATATAAGCATTGCTGCTAAAACTAATATTTTATCTGCGATTGGATCTAAAAATTTTCCAAATGTGGTTATTTGATTCTTACTTCTTGCTATATAGCCATCTAATTTATCTGTTATTGAGGCTAAGATAAAAATAAAATCTATTACAATCCATTTTATATCAAAATTAAAAAATGGTATTATTGCCATTATTGGTACTAAAATTATTCTAAATATTGTTAATTTGTTTGGTAAATTCATTTGTACTCCCTCCGTTTTTGATATACATTATTATATACAATCTATCTTTATTTTTAAAGTATATTTTTACAATTTATACAATTTATTTATCTAATCGACTTTGTTTTTTCGACAATTTCTACTATATCGGTTATATATTCACTAATTATTGGTATATTTAATTTAATTATTTTTTGTAAAATCAATATAATTATTGCAGTTACTAATGTTACACCTATACCTATTCCTATACCCTTCCATAATCCAGAAAATAAGTTTCTAAAGATCATTTCTTTTTTATTTCCCATTACCTCAATTAAATCTATAAATTTATTTTTATTTAGATTATAACTTAATTTATCTATTTTCTCTATCAATATTTTAATATCTTTTTCTAACATAAAAAAACACACCCAATATTATGGTGTGTGTTTTTTGGAATTCTTATTCAATTTCATTTACTGCTCTCATATCTATTGAATTTGTATCATCAGTTATTGTATTTTCATCTGATGTTCCATCAGCCTCTTTTGCTTCTTGTTCCTTTTGTTCTGTTACTAGTTCTTCTAATCTATCAATTAGTGATTGTAAGCTTGACATATCACTACCTATCATATCCCAATCATTATTTTGCGTTGAGTTTTCTACATTTTTATTTGCCTTTATTATTTCTTCTATTATCGAATTAATATCATCAGTATTTGAAACCTCTATATTTATTGCAGATTGAGAACCAAGATTTCTTAACGCTTCTGTCAAATTATTTCCTATTGCCACTTTATTACCTACTGCAACTATTACTTTTTTAAGCACTGGAACCTCAGATTCATTTAACATTACTTGATATATTGGCTCTACATATAAAATTGTATTATCTATTGGAACCATTATCATATTTCTTATTAATCTTGTTCCTGTAACATTTAAATTTTGTAATGTTGATGATATTTCTTCATCTTGTTCTATCTGAGTATCTAATTGCATTGGTCCAATTATATTGCTATCTACAAAATATTTATATAGTGTTAATTTACTATTTCCATTATCATCATATGTTCCTACTAGATAAGAAATTAAGCTTTGTCTTTCATCTAATGTATATGGTAAGACTAATCCTAATTGTGATTCTTCACTATCAACTGTTTTTACCATTGTATAATATGGGTCTATAGGTGTTCCTGTAGTTCTTAATGTTTGACCTGCTGTATGTGTTGCTCTATCCCATACGTCACTGCTTCTATATAAAACATCTGCTTTAACATTATGATATCTTTCTAACATATCTGCTTGTATGTTATATAAAAGTTCTGGATAAACAAAGTGTTCTGCTATATCTTGTGGTATTTCTTCCTTTGTTTTAAATAGAGCTGGATAAATTTCTTTATATGCCATTATTATTGGGTCTGTTGTATCTGTAATATAAAAATCGACAGTTCCATTATAGCTATCAACTACAACTTTTACAGAATTTCTAATATAGTTTAGTCTTTCTCTTGTTCCATTTCTTTCTATAACAGACATTTGTGAATATGGATAATTAGAAGCTGTTGTATAACCATCTATTACCCAAACGATTCTTCCGTCTGATGTAATTACTTGATATGGATTTTCATCATAAATTACATATGGAAATACCTTTTCAACTCTTTCTAATATATTTCTATTTAATAATATTTTACTTTCATTTGTTATACTTGAAGAAAATGTTATATTTAAGTTCTTTTCTCTTATTCCTAATACTAATCTATCTAAAAAGTTTGTTGTAATACCTGCGCTTCCATCATAAATATTTTGTGCAGTCTCTGTATCAGATTTTGGATAATCAAATTCTGACTTATCCTTTGAGTTTGTAACTATTGGTGTATTTTCATCAAGACCAAAATAAATTCTAGGTTGTGTTACATTTATTTTATTGTCACTTCCATCAAATGATTTTTGAATATATTCCATATTTCCAGTCTCGTCAGTTTCTGTCGCTGATGTAACTACTGTTCCATATCCATGTGTATATTCATATGTTTTGTTATTATAACTTGTATTGTTTTTACTTTCTATTTGTCTTGGTGATAAATAAACTAATTCTTCGTTTCCATTAATATCATATTTGCCTATTTGTGAATTGCTATAGCTGTAATAATTAGAACTTGTTTGATTATCATTTAAAGTATCTAATGTTATATCCTGACTAACTATTGCTGTATTATTTATTGTTTCTGAATTATCATTTACTACGTCTAAATCATTATATTCTGAACTATCTAATTCATTCTCTTGAACATTTATATTATATGCAGTTCTTGTATTTTTAATATTTGCTTCTATATATTGCTTTTCTCTATCTAATTCATTAGGTTTAACAAAAGCAAATTGGAATACTGTCATTACTATGAATAATGCTAATAAATAACCTGGTATAGTTACAAGTGAAATTACTACTTTTTTAGTTTTCTTTTCTTTAAAGAATTTAATTGCTTTAAAGACTGCAACTACCATTAGTATAGCAAATATTACATATCCCCATAGTTTAATTGTAACACTTGTTAGTCCTGCACCATATATTCTTGTTGAATCATTGTCTTGTAATGTTACACTTTGGTCTATTCCTAAATCTTGTGTTTTAAAAATAATATAAACACCTAAAAATACAACAACTATTTTTATATATTTAAAAATTTTATTTACCAAATTACTTTGTTTTAATGTATTTCTATCTATTCCATCAAAACATACATTAAATGTAACTATATAATATATTACTGAATATACTAATACGCAAATTGTTATACTAATTAAAAGCATAAGTATCATTTCTATAAATGGTTTTTGAAAAATAAAATATCCAATGTCCAAATTAAATATAGGATCACCTATACCAAATTGAGTACTATTTACAAATAACATTGCATTTTCTGTAAATACATTCATTATGATAGCACTACCTATAATTGAAACAACCAATGCTAATGATTTATTTAAAAGTTTTGGAACTGGCCTTTTTTCTGCATCGAAAAATGGTTTTAATTCTTTTTTTATTCCTTTATTAGTTAAATATATTATTATAAATAATATTACAAAACTTATTCCAAAAGCTACTGATTTATAGGTAAGATTTTGCCAAAAAACAGAAGTATAATTTTCTCCTATTTCTAGCAATTCTAAATATTGCCCTCTTAATGCAATATATCCTATTATTGCTACTATAACTAAAAATAATAGTACTAATAACATTCTAGTTTTTGTTTTCTTTTCTGGCTTTACTTGTGTTTTAGCTTCTACTTTTTCTTCCATCTTTTTTACCTCCATTATATAATTGCATTCACAAAATCTTCTGCATTAAATTTTTCCATATCATCTATTTGTTCTCCGACACCAATAAATTTAACTGGTATCTTATTTTCTGCAACTATTCCTATTACAACTCCACCCTTTGCAGTTCCATCTAATTTTGTTAATACTAAACCGGTTATATCTACAGTCTCTTTAAAAGCTTTTACTTGCATTATAGCATTTTGTCCTGTTGTACCATCTAGTACTAATAATGTTTCCTTTGTTGCATCGGGTAGTTCTTTATTTATAATCTTATTAATCTTTCCTAATTCATCCATTAGATATTTTTTATTGTGAAGTCTTCCTGCTGTATCACAAATTAATACATCAGCATTTTTGTCTTTTGCAATTTTTATGGCATCAAATACTACAGAAGCTGGATCTGAACCTTCGTCTTTTTTTACCATTTCGCATCCAACTCGGTTAGCCCAAATCTCTAGTTGCTCTACTGCTGCTGCTCTAAATGTATCTGCAGCTGCAATTACTACCTTCTTACCTTCTTTTACAAGTTTATTGGCAATTTTTCCTATTGAAGTTGTCTTTCCTACACCATTTACTCCTACAACTAATATTATTGCTGGAGTAGTTTCTAATTTTAAATCATTATTTCCCACATCTAGAAGTTTTAGCATTTCCTCTCGTAATACTCTTTTTACATCTTCTTCATCTTCTATTTTTTCTTTTTTTATTCTATCTCTTAAGTTTGAAATTATTTCTAACGATGTATCCATTCCAACATCTGACATAATTAGTGCTTCTTCTAATTCTTCTAAAAGCTCCTCGTCTACTTTTCTAAAGTGACTAAATACATTATTTATCTTTTCATCAAATGAATTTTTTGTTTTACTTAAACCTTCTTTTAATTTACTAAAAAATCCCATATTTTCTTCCTTCTTCTTTATTTTTGTAGTCCATAGTATTTTACCATAATACTTTTGAAATTTCTATAAAATAACTAAAAAACTATTGCTTTTGTTATTTTTTAAGTATAAAATTATAGCTGTGTTTAAAATTAAGTCTTTTATTTTTGGTTATAAACATATTTATGCCGTTGTAGCTTAGTTGGTAGAGCAGCGGATTCGTAACCCGAAGGTCGGCAGTTCGATTCTGCCCAATGGCACCAGTGACGTTTTTGTTCGAACCATTCGAACTTTAATATAGCAATCAATCAGAAATGATTGATTTTTTTATTTGCGAAAAAATTATTTTAGTAAGTTGTATTAGCAATATAGATAATTGTATAGAAAAATTTATTGCCTTGCAAATGTATAAAGTTTTAATAGTATTTTAAAAGGATTTCAAAATACTATAATAGGAAATAAACACTCTAACAAGTCCCAAAATATTATAGTTTGAAATTTTATGTAAATTATGTTATAATTATACTAATGAATGTATTTCATTAGTAACTTTATTAATCTTGATTCGCGTTATTACGCAGGAGGAAACATTATGGCAAAATTTGAAAGTGAAGGTTACTGTCCGTGTCAGTGGGTTGACCTTAGTAGTGACAATCGTTTGGTTGGTCTGTGGAGTTTGATTGGTTCTAGTGTAGTGTATGAAAAGGAAGATGAAGTAAAATGCTCTCCCGACACTCAGACTTGTGACAAGGCTTTCAGTACCGATCCTATCGCTTACGATGTGCTTTCTGCCATCGTTAAGAAGAATGTGCATGCTGATAAAATCCTTGTACATCAGCCTCACAATGGTGCTTGCAACACACAACGCACCTCTGACATTCAGAAGATCCTGACTGAAGTAAGCAATCCTCAGTTGATTGCACATGCTGGAAGCAACTTCATTGTTGTTATCAGTGATGCTTCCTATGGCCTTGATGTTTGGATCTGGAACCTCGCAAGTTGCTGGTAAAAAAACAAATTGTTTGCTGCACTCAAAATGAGTGCAGTTTTTTATTTATTAAAAATAATATCTTATTTAAATTATGATGTTATTATGCTACAATAAATTTACAATTTATTATTAAGGGAGAACTAATATGGAATACTTAGATATCTATGATGAAAACGGAAATTATATTGGAAAAGAAACAAGAGAAAATGTACATAAAAACGCTCTATGGCACAAAACAGTTCATTGCTGGCTATATGATAAAGAAGGTAATGTTTATTTCCAAATAAGAGCAGATGTTAATAAATTATATACGACTGCGTCTGGACATATTAAAGCCGGAGAAACTGTTAAACAAGGATTTGCACGAGAAATTAAAGAAGAAATTGGAATTAATGTAAATTATGAAAAAGCGGAGCTTGTAAATATATATACTTTTACTATGGACAAACAAAAAAGTGATGGTTCTATGTTTCGAGATAGAGCATTTTCCAATGTTTATGTTTGTGAATATAATGGTAATGGAAAAGATTTTAATTTTGATACTAGTGAAGTAACCGGACTTGTAAAAGTAAATGCACAAGATACATTAGACCTAATAAATGGTACTAAACAATCTATATCTTCTATAGTCTATAAAAATATTAATAATACTGTTGAAAAGCATGATATATCAGATATTTCCATCGATAATTTTTTAGTAAATAAAGGAGAAACCGCAATAGAAAAATATGGTGATATTTTAACTAAAGTTATTGATTTAACTAAATAATTTTTATATAGAAAAAGAGAACATAAATTGTTCTCTTTACTTATTTTATTCAGTTGTAGTTTCTCCATTTCCTGGCTTTGTTTCAGAACCACTTCCTGTTTCACCATCAGAACCTGAGCCACTTTCATTTCCACTACCTGAACCTGATTCTGACCCATTACCAGAGCCTGATTCTGACCCATTTTCTGAACCACTATTAGAACCTGAGCCATTTCCTGAATTTGATTCACTTCCACTATTTCCTGTTTCTCCATTGTTATCAGAAGGATTTGAAGGAGTCTTACCTGTATTAGTGTTTCCACCTGAAGTATTAGTATTCGAACTATTTTTATTAGAATTTGTGGTTGTACTCTTCGTATTAGTATTTTTTTTAGTAGTATTCTTACTACTTGAGCTATTGTTTTTTGTATTTGTCGTAGTACGTATTTTCTTTCCACTTTCTTTTTCAAATTTTTCTTTATTAGCTTCTATTTGCTCTTCTGTTAGACCAAATAAAGAACTTACTAATGCATTTGTTTCTTCTTCATCATTTACATAGAAAGATAGCACTCCAATATAATCAGCCACTCCTGGAAGCATCTCTGACTGTATATTCTCTGGATTAAATTCAGTTGCAGAAGGAATATATTTTATTATATCTTCCATTTTTAAATTAGTTTCTATATTTTCAAAAACAACTTGCATTATATCATCTATTTTAAAAATATTATTTCCTGATAAAATTTGTGTTGCTGCTGCTTTTAAAAATTCTCTTTGAGTTCTCATTCTACCTATATCTTGTGTACCATATTCTGAAGGATATGTTGTTCCGTCATTATTATGTCTAAAACGAACTAATTGCTCCGCTTTATCACCATCTAATAGTTGATATCCTTTTTTTAAATTTATATGCAATTTTTGCCCCCAATCATCATAATTCATATTCATAGGAACATCAAAATACACACCACCAATTTCATCTACTACATCTCTTAATGCATTATTACTAATTACAACATAATTTCTAACATCTATTCCCGTTAAATTCCTAACAGCCTCTAGAGTTTTTTCCGGTGAAGTTTGATATAATGCATTTATTTTATCATATGAATCTGCACTAGTTGTACTATTCCCTACAAATGTATCTCTTGGTATTGAAAGAATAGATACTTTTTGTTCATTTGGATAATATGCACAAAGCATGATAGTATCTGTTAATTTAGCTTCTATATCTTCACTTATGCCCATTACTAAACAATAAAATGGATCTAAATTTTGAATATCTTTTTCATCTTGACCTATACTTGTCATTAACATACCTTTTAATGATAGTCCATTTTTTGCAATTTTAACACCTAAAACTCCTGTTGCAGTCAATAGTATTATTGTTATTATAGCTATTATTATATAAATTTGTTTTCTTTGTGTTGTAATATTCTTTTTCTTTTGACGTTGTGCATGTTTCATTTTTTATCTCCTCTATTCTTTTAGTAATTCTATTGCTTTATTTAATTGAGTATCTTGATCTTGTGGTACTGTTATTACATTTTTATACTCGTCAGATAATTCAACATTTTCATCTGGTTCTATACCTACTTTGTTTATTTTGCTTCTATTTGGAGTATAATATTCATTTGTTGTAAGTTTTAAGCCTGTTCCATCTTTCATTGTTAATAGCTCTTGTATTACTCCTTTTCCAAATGTAGTAGTTCCTACAATCTTTGCCACATTGTTATCTTTTAATGCTCCTGCTAATATTTCTGAAGCGCTTGCTGTATTCTCGTTTGTTAAAACTATTATAGGAACATCAATCGCTTTATCACTTTCTGCATATGTAATATCTTCATTTCCATCTTTATCTTTTGTTATTAACAACGTGCTTCCTTTATCTGTAAACAAATCTGCAATGGCTGTTGCTTCGTCTACAATTCCTCCACCATTATTTCTTAAATCTATAATTAATGATTCTATATTTTGATTTTTTAGTTCTTGTAATTTCGTAGTAAACTCTTTACTACATCCTTGGTCAAAACTAGAAATCTTTATATATCCTATATTATTGTCATAAACAATAGATTCTATAGGATTAACTCGTACATTCTTTCTTTCCACCTCAAAATCTAACGTTTCTTCTCCTCTTAATACTTGAATTTTTACAGTTGTTCCTTCTTGACCTTTCATTTTATTAGTTGCTTCTGTAATTTGCTCCCCTGTATAAGGTACTCCATCTACTTGAATTATATAGTCCCCCGCTAAAATACCTGCTGTTTCTGCTGGTGATCCTTTAATCGGAGCTAATACTCTTATTGCATTCTTCTCTGTATCTTGAACTATATATACGCCAATTCCTACAAATTGTCCTTCTATATTGTCAGTCTTATATTCTTCTAATTCTTCCTTTGTAAAATATTGAGAATATTCATCATCTAATCCATCTACATATCCTTTCATTGTTTCATCAAAAATTTTATTTTCATCTATTTCCCCTAAATAATCTTTATTAACTATTTGTTCTATACTTGCTAGCTTAGTAGATATTCTATCTAATAAAGAGCTAGATTCATTATTATTCATTACAATCATCGTAACCATTGAAGCTACTACAGCTGTTACTAATACTGTTAATATTATACTTTTTATAAAAATGCTTTTTGAAAAATTATTTTCTTCCATATCGCCCTCCTAAAAATTCTTTATTATTATACTACAAATACATATATATAATATACATTTTTTAGATTTTTTTAAGAAATATTTTTGCACACAAAAAGAGGCTATTTCTAGCCCCTTTTATACCTCTATTTATTGTAATTGTTTTGCAACTTCTTCTGCAAAGTTTTCTTCTTTCTTTTCAATTCCTTCGCCTTTTTCAAATCTTGCAAATCTAATAACTTCTGCATTATTTTCTTTTAATATATCAGAAATTTTCTTATCTGGATTCTTTACAAATTCTTGGTCTACTAAACATATATCTGCATAGAATTTCTTTAATCTTCCTTGTACCATTTTTTCAGCTATAGCTTCTGGTTTTCCTTCATTCATAGCTTGTACTTTTAAGATTTCCATTTCTTTTTGTACTCTTTCTTCTGGTACATCAGCATCTTTAACAAATTCTGGTCTTGCTGCTGCAATTTGCATACATATATCTTTTGCAAGCTCAGTTGTTCCATTTGTTAGTTCTACTAAAACTGCTATTTTTCCGTCACCATGAATATATCTTTCTACTATACCTGTTGTTTCAAATCTTTCAAATCTACGAATATTCATGTTTTCTCCAATTGTTGCTATTTTATTTGTTAAAACTTCTTGAACTGTTTTTCCTGCTTCTGAAATTGATTCTTGTGCTAATAATTCTTCTACATTTGCTGGATTTTTTTCTACTACTTGTTTTGCTACATTCATAACAAAATCTCTAAATTCTTGGTTCTTAGCAACAAAGTCTGTTTCTGCATTAACTTCTACTATAGCTCCAACTTTTCCATCTTCTGAAACATAGCATTCTACTAAACCTTCTGCTGCAACTCTTCCAGATTTTTTTGCAGCTTTTGCAATACCTCTTTCACGTAATAATTCTATTGCTTTTTCCATATCGCCATCTGTTTCTGTTAAAACTTTTTTGCAGTCCATCATTCCTGCACCTGTTTTTTCTCTTAACTCTTTAACTTGAGCAGCTGTAATCATTTTTATTCCTCCTTTTATTTATAGAACTAATCATTCTATTTTTTACTATTATCTAAAAAAAGTGAGAATGTAAAACATCAATTTCTAGATTTAATTAATATTTTATATCTTCTCACCTTTCATTTATTATTCTTCTACTGTTTCCTCAGCAACTTCTTCCATACTTTTTTCTGTATTTTCAGCTACTTGTTCTTCTGAAGCTGATGTTTCGAAAGTTTCTCCTTGATTTCCTTCTATAACTGCATTTGCAACTACGTCTGCTATTAATTTAACAGCTCTTATTGCATCATCATTTCCAGGGATTGCATAATCTACATCTTCTGGATTGCAGTTAGTATCTACTAAACCTACAACTGGTATATTTAATTTTTTAGCTTCTAATATAGCTGTTCTTTCTTTTTTAGGATCTACTACGAATAAAACTCCTGGAAGTTTTTCCATTTCTTTTATTCCACCTAAGTTCTTTTCTAATTTTTCCATTTCTTTTTTAAGAACGATTACTTCTTTTTTAGGTAGAACTTCGAAAGTTCCATCTTCTTGCATTTTTTCTAATTCTTTTAATCTTTCTACTCTTGTTCTGATAGTTTTGAAGTTTGTTAACATTCCTCCTAACCATCTTTGATCTACGTAATACATTCCACATCTTTCTGCAGCTTCTTTTACGCATTCTTGAGCTTGTTTTTTAGTTCCTACGAAAAGAATTGTTTTTCCTTCTTCAGCTTGTTCTTTAACAAAGCTATATGCTTCGTCTAATTTTTTAGATGTTTTTTGTAAATCGATAATATGGATACCATTTCTAGCTTGGAAAATATATTCAGCCATTCTTGGATCCCATCTTCTTGTTTGATGTCCGAAATGAACACCTGCTTCTAGTAATTGTTTCATTGCAACTACTGCCATTTTAAATTCCTCCTCTTAGTTTTAATCTTCCATAAAGTGTCATCATTTTTGGAAACTTTACTGTTATGTAAAGCACTCTCCTTAAATTAGCTTTATGTGTTTTTTCAACGAGTATTATTATAACACAACAAATATGCTCTTTGCAAGTATTTTCTAGTTTTTCATATATTTTCTTATATTTTTTCTACTGTTTGACCTTCTTTTGAATCTTTAACAATATATCCTTTTTCTTTTATTATGTCTCTTATTTTATCTGACTCAGCCCAAGCTTTATTCTTTCTTGCTTCTGCTCTTTTCGTTAATAATTCTTTTATCTCATCTGGTATTTCTTCTTTTTTGTATTCATCAATTTTAATACCTAAAACTTTATCAAATTTCTTTAATAATTCTGCTAATTTTTTAGATTTTTCTGTTCTTTTTGCTACTTCCCATACAACACTCATTGCTACTGGCATATTAAGATCATCATTTATTGCTTCATTAAAATCCTTTTCATATTTTGATATAAACTCTTCTGCTACATCTTCTGTTCCATTTACATGTTTTTGATATGCTTCTCTTAGTCTATCTAATGCTATTTTGGCAGAATCCATTCCTTCCCAAGTAAAGTTTAGTTTTTTTCTATACTGTATTGAATAGCAAAATAGTTTATATACTAATGGATCATATCCTCTGTCAACTATATCTTGTAATAAATAAACATTTCCCAAGCTCTTTGACATTTTCCCGCCATTTATTAGTAAAAACTCACCATGCATCCAGTAATTAGCTGGTATCTTTCCACACATTCCTTTACTTTGTGCTATTTCGTTTTCATGATGTGTTGGAATTAAATCAATACCACCTGTATGAATATCAAATACTTCTCCTAAATATTTCTGACTCATAACAGAACATTCTATATGCCAACCAGGGTAGCTTGGCCCCCAAGGGCTATCCCATTTCATAAGGTGATTTTCTGGTGCTTTAATCCAAACAGCAAAATCATGTGGGTTTCTTTTTTCTGTATCAACTTCTACTCTTGCACCTGCTTTTTGATTTTCCACATCTAAATTTGATAACACTGGATATTTATCTAATTTAGAAATATCAAAATATATAGCTGTTGAAGTTTCATATGCATATCCTTTTTTTACTAATTCTTCTACTACTTTTAACATATCTTGAATATTATCTGTTGCTTTGCAAATAACTTCTGGAATCTCAACATTTAATCTCTCTAAATCTCTAAAAAATAATTTTGTATAATAATTCGCTATTTCTAATGGTGTTTTCCCTTCTTGTTTTGCCGACTTTATCATCTTGTCTTCCCCTTCATCACCATCAGAAACTAAATGTCCAACATCTGTTATATTCATAGCTTGTTTTACTTTATAACCATTATATTCTAATGTTCTTCTTAAATTATCTTGAAATATATTTGTTCTCATATTACCAATTGTTGCATCTTTATACACTGTTGGACCACAAGAATATATTTTTACCTCTTGTTCATCTATCGGTTTAAATTTATCCTTTGAGTGTGTTAATGTATTATAAAAATATATATCCATAGTAGCCTCCTTCATTATTTATATTATTAAGAAAACATCTTAAAAGTATCTCTTTTAGGATGTTTTCTTCTGTTTTATCATACACTATTCTGTTGTCGTAGCTGGTGGTTCTGTTCCTCCGCCTGATATAGAATTATCAGTTCCTCCTGATGAACCTCCGCCTGACTCTGGTGGATTAGTTTCTCCTCCTGAAGTTTCATTGTCTGATGATGGTGGTGTAGTAACAGTATTATCAACTGTATTTGTTGGTGGTTTTGGTTCCTCTGCAGGCTTTGTATGAATAGTACATTGTTGTGTTGGAGCATTTCCATAGTAACCACTGTAATCAGATTTCCATTTAGCATTTTTCTCCCTTTCAGGGATTGTTGTATATGTCCTTGTATATGTACTTGGACAATATTCTGTTGCAATATTTCCTGACTCAGAACACAATGTAACAGTAGTTCTTCCACCATCACAAGTTTCAGTTGGTTCTGTACCACTTACAAAAATCTCATTATACGTGTCTGAACATTTAGAACTTGCAAGTAGTCCTGTATCTCTACAAATTTTCTTTGTAACTATTCCGCTTGGTTCTTCAAATCTAGCACTTTCTAAATCTTTATTTATACTTGTCATTATAGCATCCCAAATTTGACCTGCTGGATTTCTTCCACTAAAATTGATTTCCTTATTTTCATCATAACCATACCATGTTGCAGCAGTATAGTATGGAGTAAATCCACAAAGCCATCTATCCTTTGATTCGTTAGTTGTACCAGTCTTTGCAGCAACATCCATTCCAGAAATTGCACAATATGTCGCTGTACCATAGCTCTCTGTAACTGGTGCTGTTAAAATAGATTGTAAAACATATGCATTTTGCTCTGTCATCACTTGTTTTCTTTCTTGTTCTGGCTCTAGAACAACATTTCCATTTCTATCTTCAACTTTTGTATAGAATGTTGGTTCTATATATTCGCCATCATTTGCAATCATTGCATAAGCTGCTGCCATTTCTAATGGACTTATACCATTTGTTATTCCACCTAAAGCTAATTGAACAGCTTCATCATTATGTTTTTTATTCTCACTTGCTGTAACTAATTTACTCACACCTATTTCTCTTAAGAAATTAATTGAATTTAATGGACCTATTTCTACCATAGCCTTTACATTAGGTATGTTTTGTGATCTTGCAATTGCTTCTCTCATTGTCATAGAACCTTCAAATTTTCCACTATCATTTTTAGGTTCGTAAGGATTTGATTCTGTTCCAAAATTTGTCTTAACATCTGCATATACTGTTCCTGCTGTTATGACTTTATTTTCTAGCCCTGGAGCTATTACTGCTATTGGTTTTATTGTAGAACCTGGTTGTCTATAAGCTTGTGTTGCCCTATTAAATCCTGAAGCATTAACCTCTGTTCCAAGGCCTCCAACAGTTCCAACGACTTGCCCCGTTTTATGATCTATTACAACCATTGCAGCTTGAGATTTTATCGTTTCACCATTGTCACCTTTTCTAGTTCTTTGGTATTTATCTGTTTTCTTAAATTCTTCCTCCATTGTTGATTGAATAGCCGCATCTTCAGTTGAATAAATTACATATCCTTTGCTTCTAAGTTGCAAATCTGCAAATTCTGCATTCCAGTTGTTCTTTTCCATTAAATCATTTTTAACTTGATTTATCGCGGCTGCTGTATGATAAGAATAATTTGCTGCATTTGTTGTCGTCTCTCCTTTATTAAAAGCTAGACTATTGTTAACTTCTTCAACTGCTGCATTATATTCTTCATCACTAGTTATTGCTCCTAGTTCTTTCATTTTCATTAAAACAGTTTTAGTTCTGTTTTTTATCTTCTCTTGCATTTCTGCATTATCTGTTTCGAATGGTTTATATGCATTAGGTGAATGATTTATCCCTGCTAAAAACGCACACTCTGCTAAGCTTAAATCTTTACAAGATTTATTAAAATAGTATTTTGAGGCAACTTCTACCCCATATGCTTTATCTCCTAAAAAGATAATATTTAAATAAAGTTCTAGTATCTGATCTTTAGATATTAATCTTTCTACTTGATATGCTTTTGACATTTCTTTTACTTTTCTTATCATTCCTGCAACACCAGTATCATCTTTATCTGATGTTAAGTTTTTAACTAATTGTTGTGTTATTGTACTTCCACCATATGAAGATGATCCTCCATTAATTATGTATTGGAATGTTGCTCCAAGTGTTCTTTTTATATCCACACCATGATGTTGATAAAATCTTTCATCTTCGATTGAAACAAATGCTTTTGGCAAATAATCTGGCATTTCTTCCTTTGAAACTACAGTTCTATTTTCTTCTCCTGATAAATTAGCAATTTCATTACCATCTTTATCTAGTACTACTGTATTCATATTCTCGATAATTAAATCTTCTTTAGTAATTTTAAAATCATCACCAAAAAGACCAAAAAATATTCCTGCACATACTCCTGCTATTGCAATAATAAATAATACAAAAATAATTAATATAATTTTTAATATTTTCTTTCTTCTTGGATTTTTTACTTTTTCACTCTTACCTTTAGAATGGGTACTTTTTCTTTTTTTATTACTTTTTTCTTTTATATCTTTACTCCCCATTTTTACCCTCCTTAAGCAAAAACTTAAATCATGAATATTATATTATAAAATTTATAAAAGATAAAGTTTTTTAAGTAAATTTTAATAATCTTCATCTATTATATCATTAAATTCAGTTATAATCTTTGCACCATCTTTTATTAATCTATTTGTTCCTACCGACATCTTATTATTAATATTACCTGGAACAACATATATCTCTTTTCCTAATTCTAAAGAAAAATCTACTGTTATCATTGTTCCACTTTTTTCATTTTCTGCTTCTACCACTACCAATTTATCTGCCAAAGCACTTATTATCCTATTTCTTGCTGGAAAATTATTTTTTAATGGCTTGGTACCTACAATATATTCAGAAACAATACAACCATCATTATTTATTATTTTTTTAGCAATTTCTCTATTCTGATATGGATATATATTATCTAATCCATTTCCTATAACAGCTATTGCCCTACCTGATGTGCTATTTACTGAATTTTCTTTTAGTACTCCTAAATGAGAATTAACGTCAATCCCTAATGCTAGGCCACTTATTGTATGAATATTATTCTTAGATAAAAAACCCCCTATTTGCCTAGCAATATTTATACCATAGTTACTAGCTTTTCTTGCGCCAATAACAGCAATTTTATTTTTTCTATTTAAAATTTTACAATTTCCAATTGCATATATTGCAATTGGTGCATCATATAAATTCTTTAGTTGTTTAGGATAATCCTTATCATAATAAGTTATAACTTGTATATTTTTTTCTTGCATATACTTAATGTATTTATCTATCTTTTCCTCCTGATTTAAATTTAAAATACTACATATTTCATTTATATTCTCATAATTATGTAATAACTCTATTTTCTTTTTATTTGTAATTTTTTTATATTCTGCTAACATAAGCCAATTAACTAATTCTTTATAAATCATATAACCTCCTAAAAAACACAAAAGGAGAAGTAAAAACTTCCCCCTTTTATTTATATATAAACCCTTTTACTATTTACTTTGATTTTTTGCTGCTTTTACGATATTATTCATAAGCATTGCTATTGTCATAGGACCAACTCCCCCCGGAACTGGTGTTATATATGATGTTTTTTTAGAAACTTCTTCAAAATCTACATCTCCCGTTATCTTACCATTTTCAATTCTATTAATTCCTACATCAATAACTGTAGCACCTTCTTTTACCATATCTGCTTTTAAAAACTTTGGTTTTCCCATTGCAGTTACAATTATATCTGCATCTTTTGTAATTTTCTCGATTTCTTTTGTTTTAGAATGGCATATAGTAACTGTTGCATTTTTAGATAAGAGACATTGTATTAATGGCTTTCCTACTATATTGCTTCTACCAATTATAACTGCCTTTTTGCCTTCTGTTGGTATGTTATATTCTTCTATCATCTTTACAATACCATAAGGTGTACAAGAAACAAAACAATCTTGTCCTAAAGCCAACTTTCCCACATTTATTGGATTAAATCCATCTACATCTTTTCTATAATCTATTTTTTTAAATGCTTCGTTTATATCCAAATGTTTAGGTAATGGACTTTGTAATAATACTCCATTAATACTTTTATCTTCATTTAATTCATCTATTAAAGCTAATAATTCTTCCATTGTTGTATTTTCTGGTAATAGATGTTCTTCATATTCTATACCAATTTCATTACAAGCTCTATTTTTATTTCTTACATATATTTTTGATGCTGGGTCATCTCCAACTAAAATGACTGCAAATTTTGGTTTAATCCCTTCCTTTTTTAACTCATCCACATCTTTTTTTAGATTTTCTCTTATTTTTTTTGCTAAAGCTTTTCCATCTATTATTTCTGTCATTTTTTGCCTCCGTTTTTTAAAAGATTTTATACTATATATCTTGTTTTTGCAATATCTAATCTTTTCTATTTATATTTTTAGTATGCTTCATATCCCCAGCTCTAGTTATAGTTTCATACCCATATTTATCTTTAATTAAATCTACTACTTTATCTAATTTTTCTTGTTTTTTGGTATCATTATTTTCAAATATTGAGATTTGCTTTTCATCTTCTTCACATAAATTATCTACTCGAATTCCAATCAATCTAATAGGCTCACCTTTGTATAATTGTCTTACTAATTGTTTTGCAGCATTAAATATTTCTTTAGTTGAATTTGTTGAAAAGTCAAGTTTTCTTTGATGTGAATAATTTTTAAATTCACTTGTTCTAAGCTGTACACTTACAACATTACAAAACATCTTTATTTTTCTTAACCTATATGTTGTATGTTCTGTAAGCGCTAATAAAACTTCTTCTATTTTTTCTATATCATTTATATCTTGTGATACCGTGGTAGAATTTCCTACACACTTTGGTTTCTGATATGTATAAACAACTTCGGATTCATCTATTCCATTAGCATATTCCCACATAGTTTTGCCAAACTTACCAAATTTTTTTATTAATAAATTTTTATCTACCTTAGCTAAATCTTCTATTGTTTTTATATTCATATTATATAATTTAGGGAGCGTCCTTCTTCCCACCATAAATAATTCGGATATTGGTAATGTCCACATTTTTCTTGGAATTTCTTTTTCATATAATGTATGCACTCTATCTGGTTTTTGAAAATCTGAAGCCATTTTAGCTAATAATTTATTATGCGCAACACCAATATTTACTGTGAATTTTAATTCTTCTTTTACTCTTTTACTAATTTCGTATGCAACATCTATTAATCTTCTGCCATTTAAGAATTCGGTCATATCTACAAAACATTCATCTATAGAAAATCGTTCTACTTTATATGAATATTCTAGCAATAATTTATATAGCATATCTGAATATTTCCTATAAACTTTAAAATTACTCTCGTAAATTTTTATTGTAGGACATTTTTTCCTAGCACTATATAGTGGTTCTCCTGTTTTTATCCCAAATTGTTTTGCTAAATTACTCTTGGCTAAAACAATTCCATGTCGTTGTTTTTCGTCCCCACCGATTATTGATGGAATCGTTCTTATATCTAACTTTTCGCCACATTCTAGTTTATATACTGCAAGCCATGATAAAAAAGCATTATTTACATCAACATGTAAGATTTCTCTTTCCATTTATTTCACCATCGTTATTATAAAACATTTGTTCTTACATGTCAATAAAAAAGAGCAAAATAATTTGCCCCCTAATAATCTAAATATTTAATTTACATACTAAATAATACTAATCTATCAATAATTTTTTCCCTTTTAGTAAAAAAATTAGTTTTTACGATTAATTTTTGAATTGGATTAAAAAAACATTCTATAAGTGGGATATCCTTTAGTTTAAATTTTACTTTAATTGCATTACAAGTAAATAGCTTACAAGTAATACATTGCGTAGAACAATGCTTATCTACTAAATATGGACATTCCTTTAATTCCCCATTCATAGTTATTGGATGCTTAAATTTGTGGCAACAGCCCATTGTTACTCTTTCACTACAATTTCTTTTTCCTATACATACATCATCTTTAAAATCGCAATAATTATTTTTCGCAAATTCTTCATCTAACTCTTCACATACTTGGTCGTAAATATATTCTATTTTTTCCCTTTTTTCTTTAATAAGAACAGCTTTTAAGCATTTTATTATATCTGTTTTTCTTTCTTTTGTACTATCATCTATTAGTTCACCTATTATTTTCTTCTCTTTGTATTCTAATCCTATATTAAGCTTCTTTTTATTGCATTTTTTTAATATTTTTTGAATATTTTTTATTATATTTTTTAAATTTGTACCTTTTTCTATTTGGATACTAAATACCACAGGTAGTTCTTTTAATTTAATTTTATTTTTATTATCTTTTATTGTAATAATTTGATAAAACTGATTTTTCTTAGAATCGATAAATTTCTTTAATGCTCCTTTTTTAGTATAAATATCATACTCTTTATTTATTTTTATTAAATTTTCTTTTATCAACTTTAATTCCCCTCTTATACAAAATAGGCACAAATTTTATCTGTGCCTACTTATTTTAAATTATTGCTTATATTATCATATGTTAGTACTACTTAGGCACTACTTTGCTAGTCATACCATTCTAATTCCCAATCTACAACTTTTACTGTATCGCCATCTTTTACCCCGGCTTTTTTTAACGCCTCATTAACACCTAGTTCATCAAGTTTTCTTTGGAAATAATACATTGATTCTGTATCTTCTAAGTTAACCCTAGACATTAATTTCTCAACTGCTGGACCAATAACTACATACATATCTTCTTCTTTTACTATTTGGAATTCGTTTTTATCTTCTTCTAATTTATATACTTTTCTTTGATTTGTTTCTATTAGATTTTCTTTTGGAATCTCTTTTAAAAGTTCTTCTACTCTTGTTAATAATTCCTTTACACCTTGTTTAGTAATAGATGATATCTTAAATATTTCTAAATTTTCTTTCTTAGCAACTTTTTCTAATTCGTTATATAAAGATTCATCTTGTGCAACATCTAATTTTGTAGCAACAATAATTTGTTTCTTTTTTGTTAATTTTTCACTATAATTTTTAAGTTCATTATTAATATCATAAAAATCCTTTACTGGATCTCTACCTTGAAAACCTGAAACATCTATTAAGTGTAATATTAATCTTGTTCTTTCTATATGTCTTAAAAATTGAATTCCAAGCCCTACACCTTCGCTTGCACCTTCTATTAATCCAGGAATATCTGCAATTACAAAACTATCACCATTTTCTGTCTTTACAACTCCTAAATTTGGATTTAAAGTTGTGAATGGATAATCTGCAATTTTAGGTTTAGCATCTGTAACAACAGATAAAAATGTTGATTTACCTGCATTTGGAAAACCTACTAATCCAACATCTGCTAATGATTTTAATTCTAATATTAGTTCTTTTTCTATACCTTTTTCTCCTGTTTGTGCAAATCTAGGAGCTTGTCTTGTTGCAGTTGCAAAATGAGAATTTCCTTTTCCACCTCTTCCACCTGGCAACACTAATTCTTTAGAATCTTCTTCTGATAGATCAGCTACAATTTCTCCTGTTTCTGCATCTTTAACAACTGTACCTATTGGAACTTTTATATATAAATCTTTTCCTTGTTTTCCGTTACAGCGTGCTCCGCTACCATTTTGACCATTTTCTGCTTTAAATTTTTTATTATATCTAAAATTTATTAAGGTGTTCGAATCTTTATCTGTTATAAAATAGACATCTCCACCTTTTCCACCATCTCCGCCATCTGGTCCCCCTGCTGCTACATATTTCTCCCTTCTAAATGATATAGCACCATTTCCACCATTACCGGATTTAACAAATATTTTTGTATAATCTGTATACATTTTTCTCTCCTTTATTTATCAAAATAATTAAGCTTCATATTTGCTTTTACTTTTCTCATTGTTTCTTTTGCTATCTCTTGTGCTTTTTTAGTTCCATTAATTAATATCTCGTCTAATAGTTCTGGTCTTTCTTCATAATATTTTCTTTTTTCTCTTATAGGTTCTAATTTCTTTATAATATTTGCTGCTAATTGTTTTTTACAAGCAACACAACCTCTTTTTCCTTCCCTACATTCTTGGCATACAATTTTAACATCTTCTGGGTTAGTAAATAGACCATGGTAATATGCCACCATACATATATCAGGATTTCCTAAATCATCCTTTTTTATTCTACCTGGATCTGTTACTGCACCCATAACTTTTTTAGTTATCTCTTCTTCTGAGTCTGAAAGATATATCGCATTTCCTAATGATTTTCCCATTTTCTCATTACCGTCTAAGCCTTTAATTCTTTTATTTGAACTTAATACTGCTTGTGGCTCTTTTAATGTTTCACCATATATACTATTAAATTTTCTTACGATTTCTCTACATTGTTCTATTAAGGGCAATTGGTCTTCTCCTACTGGAACTAGTTCCCCTTCAAAAGCTGTTATATCAGCAGCTTGACTTACAGGATACCCTAAAAATCCATATGTTACACTTTCTCCAAAAACATCTTTCTTTTGAGCAATCTCTGTTTTTACTGTTGGATTTCTTTCTAGCCTTGCAATTGTTACTAAATTCGAATAATATACTGTTAACTCTGCAAGCTCTGGTACCATTGATTGTAAAAAGATAGTAGTTTTTTCTGGATCTATTCCTACTGATAAATAATCTAGTAAAACTTGATAAACATTATCTCTTACTTTTTGTGGATTATTAAAATTGTCCGTTAAAGCTTGCACATCTGCAATCATAACAAATCTTTCTATACTATCATCATCTTGCATCTTTACTCTATTTTGTAAAGATCCAAAATAATGTCCTATATGTAATCTTCCTGTTGGTCTATCTCCTGTTAAACTTCTTTTTTTATCTGCCATATCGCCATCTCCAATCATCGTCAATTCTGCTATATTATACTATATTTTCTAGTTTTTTACAATTAAATTATAACTGAAATTTAAAATTCACTATTAGAATAATAAATATTACGCGTATAATTTGTTATAAATGCAAAAAAGACAGGTGCTCAACCTGCCTTTTTATTCCTTAAGCATTAGCTGCTGTTTCTTCGTAAACACTTACTTGTTTCTTATCTTTTCCAAATTTTTCGAATTTTACAGTTCCATTTACTAATGCATATAATGTATCATCACTACCAATTCCTACATTTTTACCTGGATGATATTTTGTTCCTCTTTGTCTAATAAGGATATTTCCAGCTAAAACGAATTGTCCATCTGCTTTTTTGACACCTAAACGTTTTGACTCACTGTCTCTTCCGTTCTTAACACTACCTTGACCTTTTTTATGTGCCATTAAATTTCACTCCTTTCGTGGATAATATCTCTCTTTATATCTTAAGCTTCTGCTTTAGCTTTTGCAGCAGCTGTTTTTATTGATGTAATTTCAACCTTTGTATATGGTTGTCTGTGACCTTGTGTTCTTCTGTAGTTCTTTTTAGCTTTGTATTTGTATACACGGATTTTCTTTCCTTTACCATGAGAAACTACTTTTCCTTCTACTTTTACACCTTTAACATTAGGAGTTCCTACTTCGATTTTTCCATCATTAGATACTAAGATTACTTTATCGAATGTAACTTTTTTTCCTTCTTCTACGTCTAATTTTTCGAAGAATACTACATCTCCTTCTGCTACTTTGTATTGTTTTCCACAACTTTCGATTATTGCGTACATTATAAAATGCACCTCCCTATTTTTGTATACTCGCTAAGCATAAATACAAGGCAGTTAGCATAGCTAACATTTAGTTGCCCGACCTAGGCGGCTTACAGGTAATTATTTTACCATATCATTCCAAGGTTTGTCAACCCCTTAATTAGCTTTATTTTGGATATCTGCTAGCCATTTATTTAATTCTTTCCTTTTATAAAATATTATAACTTTTTCTTTAGCTATTTTATTAATATTTTCTTCGATTTTTCTGCGCTTTTTTATCCTAAAGGTAATCATATATTTTAAGAAATGCCAATCAATTCTTTCTTTACACCCAGGAAGTTCTTTTTTCTCTTTATTAAAATTACGTATTGTTCTTTCTAAAACTCCTTTTATAATATTAATAGTAGAATAATCCAACCATATTACTAAATCTGCTCTTTCTAATCTTTCTCCCAATGTTCCTACATAATTTCCATCAATTATCCAATATTCTTCTTTTGACTTTTCTAATATTATATTGTCCCTTTCTTCAGTAGGTATTTTTTCCCAATTTGGTTTAAAATTTACACTATCTAGATGAGTTGCTGGTATTTTTAATATGTTAGATAATCTCTGTGCAAGTGTTGTTTTTCCAGTTCCTGGTCCACCCACTATAGAAATTCTTTTTACATCTTTTAATTCTTCTCTCATAATCTTTCTCCTTAAACATTTTATTTTGTCTAATTTGGTCAATCGATTATTTGCAATTTCTATTTACTTTGCATATTATATATGATAACTTAATAATTATCAATCTATAAGAGGTATGTGCTATGAAACGAAAAACAAAAAGATCACAATTGAATTCGTCTAAAGCACCAAAACTAGAAAGAGTTTTCACTCGGAATGATTTCGAAGTAAGACCTGTCACAAAAGAAGACAAATGGTGTCACTTCGAGGTAGGGCCTAATAAAGAGGCTCCTTATGGCTATATCGTTGCCATTCCGAATTACTCCAAAAAAATGAACCTTTCTCTTGGAGGAATAATAGTTCGGACAAGGCTTTTTAAAAAAGTTTGATATCTGCAAGTGGTAGAGTCACCAGGATGCAGATGCTACCAATCTGCTGAATTAAAAAGAACTCACACCGGTAAGAAAAAACGAGACGAAGATAAATTCTTGAATATCTCACGTCAGTTATAATCTTATCAGAACCATAGAAAAATGCTGGAACTAGCGTTGCTAATCCGGCATTTTTCTATTGAAATTATACTAAAAAGAATTTATAATTATATTATTATGAGAGATTTAGTTGTAGATAAAAAATATGATAATAAAAAATTAAGTAAATTATTACTAGATACATATCCAGCATTAAAATATGGTACATTTGTTAAAGCTTTAAAGAAAAAAGATATTTTAATAAATGAAAAACGTGTATCTAAGGATTGTATTGTATATGAAAATGATAAGGTTAGGATATATATTATAGATGATTTACTTTATAAAAAATATGATGTTCCTGTAATTTATGAAGATGATAATATAATCATTTTTAACAAACCTATAGATTTAGAAGTTACGGGTATCGATTCCTTAACTACATATGTTAACGAAAATTATAGTCCAAAATTTATGCCATGTCATAGGCTAGATAGGAACACATCTGGATTAATTATTTTTTCTAAAAGTGATGAAGTTAATAACATTTTAATGGAAAAGTTTAAAAATCACGAAATAGAAAAACGTTACATTGCCAAAGTTATTGGAATTCCAACAAAAAAGAAAGATACATTGATTCACTATTTATTTAAAGATAATAAAAAATCAATGGTATATATTTCTGATAAGCCAAAGACTGGATACAGGAAGATTATTACATCATATAAAGTTATAAGTTCTAACGAAAAAGAAAACACTTCTATTTTAGATATTAATTTGGAAACTGGTAGAACTCATCAAATAAGAGCTCATTTAGCATATATTGGTCATCCTATAATAGGTGATGGAAAATATGGGAATAATCAAATAAATAAAAAGTTTAATCAAAAAACACAATTATTATGTAGTTATTATATAAAGTTTAATTTTATTTCAGATGCAGGCGTTTTGAATTACTTAAATGGAAAAGAAATTAAATTAGATGATAATAATTTTATAAAATAAAGGGCCTTAGTTTAAAACCTAAGGCTCTTATTTTTATAAATAGGGATTTAAGGAATGTCCCCAAATCCCTATTCCTAAAACAATATATTTATTTTAATCATTAAATATTTCATAAAATTCTTTTTCTGTTATTTTTTCTTTTTCTAGCAATACATTTGCAACTGCATCTAGTTTGTCTCTGTGCTCTATTAATAGCTTTTGAGCATTTCTGTATGCTGTATCTATTAATATTTTTATTTCTGCACCTATTGCATCTTGCATCTTTTCACCATATAAAATCATTTGATTTGGATTCTCTGAATCCTTTAATGATATTGGTCCAATTGTATCACTCATTCCATAAACAGTAATCATGTCTCTTGCAATATTTGTAGCAACCTCTAAATCATTACTTGCTCCTGTTGATATATCATCTAAAACTAATTTTTCTGCTGCTCTACCACCTAATAATGCAATTAATTTTTCTTCCATTTCTGTTTTTGAAATATAGTATTTATCTTCATTGCTCTTATACATTGTATATCCACCAGCAACACCTCTAGGTATAATAGAAACTTCTTTTATATCATTTTGTGTTTCTAGATATCTACTTACTACTGCATGTCCAGCTTCATGATATGCTGTTAGTTTCTTATCTTTTTCTGATACGACTCTACTATGTTTTTCAAGACCTACTGTAACTTTCTTAATTGCCTCTTCTATGTCAGCTCTAGTAATAGAATCATGTTTATTTATTGTTGCTATAATTGCTGCTTCATTTAAAATATTAGCAAGCTCTGCACCAGTAAATCCTGCTGTATCTTCTGCAATATCTTTAAAGTCAACATTTTCGTCGATTTTTTTATCTTTGCTATGAATTTTTAGTATTTCTTCTCTACCTTTTTGGTCAGGTGAATTTATTATAATTTGTCTGTCAAATCTACCAGGTCTTAATAATGCTTTATCTAGCATTTCTGGTCTGTTTGTAGCTGCTAATACAATAATTGTTTCATCAGAATCAAAACCATCCATTTCTACAAGTAATTGATTTAATGTTTGGTTATTCTCTGATTCTGCTCCGCTTGCATTTGTTCTTCTTGCTCCAATTGCATCTATCTCATCGATAAATACAATACATGGAGCCATCTTTCTTGCTTTTTCAAATAATTTTCTAACTCTTGAGGCACCAAGTCCTGCAAACATTTCTATAAATTCTGAACCACTCATAGATATAAATGGTACATTTGCTTCACCAGCAATTGCTTTAGCAATTAATGTTTTACCTGTACCTGGTTTACCACAAAGTAGGACTCCTCTTGGTACTTTAGCTCCCATTTTATAAAATTCTTCTGGTTTCTTTAAGAAATTAACTATTTCAACCATTTCTTCTTTTTCTTCGTCAAGTCCCGCTACATCTTCGAATCTTACATTTGTATCTTTTTCTTCGCTATCATATACCTTGCCTTTATCTCCTAGACCTTGCATTTTAAATAGCATTATTATTAATGCTATCATTAATAAAGTTGGTAAAACTGTAAAAATAGTATCTCCAATAGATAATAGTGCATTAGGCTTGTTCTGGATAACTTCCATCTCATTTCCTTGCTCTGTTTTTGTCTGAATATATTCTGTAAAAGCTTGTAAACTTGGTACTATCGTAGTTTTTTCTTCTTCTTCATCTTTCAATTTTACCTTTACTGTAGTACTTCCAGTTGTTAGCTCTATTTTTTCTACTGTATTATTATTTATATTTTGAATTAATTCTGTATATGGTAATACTAATTTGTCCTTTTCTTCACCATTACTACTATAAATTAGATATGCTGCTATAGACAAAGCAATAATAATTACTAATAGTATTATAGAAGAAATCCAAAACTTTTTTGAATCATTGTTGTTATCTTTGTTCTTATTTGAATTTTCCATCAAAATGATATCCTCCTTATCTATACTTCTCCATTAGCTTCTTTTCCTACATTATTATCTTTTTCCTCTTTTTTATCATTTGATTCATCTTCTTTTTTATCTTTTTGTTCATCCTTTTCTTTTGGTTCTTGTTGTTCCTTTTCTTTTTCCTCTAATTGTTGTTTTAATTCTTTTTGTTTTTGTACTATAGTAGTTAATTCCATCTGTTGTTTAATTAGATTTTGACGTATTAAGAAAACAGCTGTAATTACATATATATAAGCAATTCCTCTATACATAATATTAAAATATTTTATTTCAAATCCAGTTGTCATTAGCACTATAGCATATATTAATAAAAGTATAATTGGTAATGTCATAGCATGTACAGAAATATTTACTAGTGCTGAAACTTTCATCCTTACTCTTAGTAGCATTGCAACAATATTACTTAACAATGCAAGAATAATTATATCTAATATACTCATAATTAAATATGTTATAAAGAATCCTAAAAATACTGTAAATGCTAAACTAATACATAATGAAATCATGTTGATACTATTAATATCATTTACAATATCCTGTTTAGTAAATTCATTTTTTCCATATATACTACCAATATCACTCATTGGTATCTCTTGTAAACCTGTTCCTGCATAACTATTTTTCAAATAAACTTTGTCTTTTAGTACAAGTACTCCTATATCATACAAATTTATTTTATCTTTATATTCGTTAATTTTAGTTTCATCTAAATCTTTTGTATCTGCAATAATTAGTACTTGGTCAGCAATATTATCTATTGTGACTGTTTCATCACTTTTAACATCTAATATTCCATTTGAATAAGAAAAATCTGGAATATCACTTGCTATAAAATTCTTTGCATTTGGAATTGTAACAACAACTTGTAAAACAGAAAATACTATTGCAATAATTACCGAAAATAGTATAGCTAATTTTAGAAAATAGAATATTCCTCTTTTCATCTCTTCTAATGCAAAATCTTGATATGAATCAAAATTAAATATACTATTTTTTATACTCTTAAAAAAACCTTGTTTTTTAGTTTTTTCCATTATCTATATAACCTCCTAACTGAAGAATCTACGTATAAAGGATTTGCATTCATTTTAACTTTTTCTCCTATTTTAAAATCTTCTCCTGTTATATCTACAGTAACATGATACATTCCGATTCTTCCTAGTATTGGATATCTTTTGTTATTTATTTCTACATATAATTTTGTATTTTTAAACAAACTCTTTATAGCTTGAATTACATCTCTTACTTTGTTTCCAAATGATAACATATCACTTGAAAGTTTCATATGGTATCCTTCTGCATAACCTGTTGGTACAATAGCAACCTTTGTTTCTTTTTTAGTTGTATATGTATTGGAATAACCTATATTCCAACCTTTTGGTAAAGTTTTTATTTCAGAAATTTCGCTTTCTAAATATCCTACTTTTTTTAGACCTAGTTTGTTTGCTACTGCCACTCTACCTAAAAAAGCAGAACCTATTCTTACTGCATCCAAATTCATCTGTGGAAATCTTATAAATGCTGAAGAATTTGATATATGTTTTATTGGAATATTAATTTTATTTTCTTCCAACACTTTTAAAACACTTAAAAATCTCTCGTATTGTAGGTTTGTCCATTTTTCTTTATAAAAAGATGTTGAAAAATGAGAAAAAATCCCTTCAATTGTTGAAAATTTTTGTAATTCCTTTATATCTTTTAGTATGGTTTCTGTATCAGTATATAAATATCCATATCTTCCGAAACCTGTATCTATTTTTATATGAACTTTAGGCGTTTTATTTATCACTTTTATAATTTTAATTAATGCATCTTTTGCTTCTGAACTTCCTATTGTTATAGTAATATTATTTTTTACCATATCCTCCAGTTCTTGTTCTATTGCTGTAGATGACATCATTAAAATATCTTCTTTTATTCCAGCTTCACGTAATTTTATGGCTTCGTCTGTACTTGCAACAGCTAAATAATCTATTCCATTATCTATTAAAAAATTTGCATATTCGTTTAACCCCAAACCATAACCATTAGATTTTACAATTGCTATTATTTTTAATTTGTCATTAACGCTTTTTGCATATTCTTTTATCTGTTTTATATTATGCTTTAAATCTTGCTTTTCTATAACTAAAATGCCCATCTTTTCTCCTCTTATGAACTTTAATCTCTGTTCCTAAATTTCAAAGCCTATCATTATTTTTTATGTCTATTCATTAAAAGGCTTCTAACTCTTTTAAACACAGTTTCTGATATTTTATATAATTTATATCTTACTGGTGAGTAATCCATGTGAAGTTCTCCTATAAATTCTGTGAACTCTGCACCAAAACCTTGTTTAAATCTATATAACCCATATTGAGGATGATTCTCGTCTACAACTCCTGAAACTCCTCTTAAGTCGTATATATCATCACCTCTAGAAATTGCAAGTTTTATCATTTCCCATTGTAATAAATAATTTGGCATTAAATTTCTGTGTTCATTACTGCTTGCCCCATATAAATACCAAGTTTTATTACCATACATAATAGGTATAACTCCTGAAATTGGTTTGCCATCATAATATGCCATTAATACTTTCATATGTTCTGGTGCTAATGCATCATACATTTGCTCGAAGTATTCTAATGGTCTTATCATAAACCCATCTCTTTTACCTGTCTCTATCATTATTCTATGGAAATCTTTTAAATCTTCTCTATTTCCCTCTTTTACAGTAACTCCTTTTCTTCCTGCTAATCTTACATTATATCTTGTTTTTGAATGAAACGCTTTAAATATTTCATCTTCTGTTTTTCCCTTTATATCTAATCTAAATACATATCTAGGTTGAATTTCGTCTCTAAAATCTTTTGCATCATCTTTTATTTTATAACCTAATTTTGTTACTATATCTCTAAATTCTTTATCATCACTTTTTATATCTGGTTCTATTTTTAATACCATTGCATGATATTTCTTAGCTAATTCTTTTGCTCCATCTGTTAATTGTTTTAAAACTTTTTCATCGTGAATATCGCAAACCGGTCCTCTTGATGAATACATTAAATATCCGAAAATTGGTATTTTTCTAAGTAAGACACTTAATGAACCTATTATATTATTATTCTCATCTTCAGCTAAAATAACTTCATTTTTCCAAAAATTTTTAACTTTTCCCCATTCTAAAGATTGTTGAAAATTACATCTCTCATGATGTTCCAAAAATTCAGTGTATTTTTGTCTATCTTCTTCACTATTCATATCTAAAAATCTCAATTTAATTCCTCCAATGTATATCTATTTTCATTTTCATATTTTACACTAACTATCTTTTTTTTACAAGTATTTTTCCCCTATTTAAACATTTAAATAGGGGAAGTAACTAGATATGTTATATAGGATTTTAATTAAGTAATTTTTAAAATTTAGCAACATCTTGAATTTCCAAAGCTTGTAAATAGCAATAAGAATATGATTATAAAGAATAATATTTCGCTATCTCCACATCCACAACACATATTTCCAAATAATCCACCATTATTACATCCACAATTTGATCCTCTATCTTCCTGCATTCTCTTCCCTCCTATCTTTGTTTTAGTAAACTTAAACTTGTTTTTTTATTGTGTAATAAAAAAGTTAAGTCCCTAGCCCGTGCAATTGCAGAGCATCTGCACATTTGAAGAAGCCACTTTTTTATATGATATATTATGCGAATTTTATTTTTTATGTTACAATATGTATGGATATAAAAAATAAAGAGGTGATTTTTTTGGAACTACTTGCTCCTGCAGGAGATTTTGAATGTTTAAAAGCTGCTGTTCAGAATGGTGCAGATAGTGTATATTTTGGTGCAAGCTCTTTTAGCGCCCGTGCTTTTGCTAACAACTTTGATAATGAAGCCTTAGAAATGGCAATTAATTATGCAAAACTAAGAAATGTAAAAACACATTTAACATTAAATACACTAATTACAGATAATGAATTTGAAGATGCAATAAAACTTGCAACACATGCTTATAATTGTGGTATAGATGCAATTATCGTGCAAGATTTTGGACTTGCACGTTATCTAATTAAAAATTTTCCTGACCTTGATGTTCATGGTAGTACTCAAATGACTATTCACAATTTAGAATGTGTGCAAACTTTAGAAAAATTTGGCTTTAAAAGAGCTGTTCTTTCTAGAGAATTGCCTATTTCTGAAATATATGATATTTGTCATAAAACTAATATAGAAACAGAAGTATTTATTCATGGTGCTTTGTGTCTTTCTTATTCTGGACAATGTTTAATGTCTAGCATGATAGGCGGTCGTTCTGGTAACAGAGGAAAATGTGCCCAACCATGTAGGTTGCCTTATAAAGTAAAAGGTATAGATTCTTCATTTAAATATTTAATGAGTCCTAAAGATTTATGTGGGTTAGAATTTATTCCAAATCTAATTGATGCTGGGGTTACTTGCTTTAAAATAGAAGGTAGAATGAAAAAGCCAGAATATGTTGCTACAGTTACAAGAATTTACCGTAAATATATAGATAAATACATAAATAAAGAAGATTACGAAATAGATCAAAAAGATGTAGATGATTTACTTCAAGTGTTTAATAGAGGAGGTTTTTCATCTGGTCATCTTAAGAACTCTCCTAATACTGATTTTGTTTATCCAGAAAAACCTAATAATGCTGGGATATATATAGGTAATATTTCTAATTATTATGCACATAAAGGATATGTGTCTTTTACATTAAAAAATAGTCTTTCCATTGGAGATATTATTTCATTTGATAATGATCATAAAAAATATACTGTTTCTGAGTTAATGAAAAATGGACTAAATCTGGCTTCAGCAGATGCAGGTGACAAAGTTACTATTGGTAGAATGAAAGGAAAAATATCTATTGGGGCAAAAATATATAAATTAACAAGTAAAAGTTTATTTACTACTGCAAATTCTTCTTTTACAAACACTGAAAATATCAAGACTTACTTAAATGCAAATATTATAATAAAAGAAGGCGAACCAATTGTATTAAAAGTTTCTACTATTAATAATAATGACAGTATATATAATAATATTACTGTTACTGAAAAGTCTGAAAGCATGCCTGTTCAAGCAATTAATAAACCTTTAGATATAGAAAGAATTATTACACAATTAAAAAAGACTTCTAATACACAATTCGAATTTAACGATATTAATGTTCAGCTAGACCCGAATTTATTTATACCTAATATAAGTATTATAAATGAGCTTAGAAGACAAGCTTTAGCTAATATAGAAACTACCGCTATAGAAAAATTCAAAAGAAATTTAGATATAAAATATTCTCCAGCTAACAGTGTTGCACCACAAATTACACAAAAGGGTATATCAGTTTGTTTTAATATTCTGGATGACACATTAGATTATACAAAGCTTAATAATTTTAGTAACGCATATATCCCTTTAAAATATTTTTATAATAATAAATATTTTGAGATTATTAATACAATTGCTAAAAAAGCTGATATCTATGTATATATGCCAATTATTATTCGTGGTAACTATAAGAATTTATTAGCAAATTATTTAAGAGCTGCTATAGAAAACTTTGATGTTAAAGGTATTGTTTTTTCTAATATAGGAAATGTTGAATATTTAAAATTTATTAAAGAGCAATATGGCAACAAATTAAAATTAATATCAAATTATACTTTAAATGTTTTTAATGATAATACTATAAAAGAGTTACTTGATTATGACATTGATTTAATAGAAATTTCTCCAGAACTAAATAAAACTAATATCTCATCACTTTGTAATTCTTATGGCGATAATATAGAAGTATTTGCATATGGAAAACTTCCGGTAATGAATACAAATTACTGTTTTTTAGGTAAATCAAATAAATGCTATCCAAATTGTGATAAAAAATGTTTTGATACTTCTAAAAAATATGCTTTGGTTGATAGATTAGGTTTTGAATTTAGATTTATTCCTGATAATATTCAAACTATTACAACTGTTTTTAATAGTAGAATCACATCTATTGAAACAAAAGATTTCAATGTAAAATCATGTAGAATTAATATTTTAGATGAAAATATTGATGAGATTAATAAAGTTATAAATACAGTTTCAAAAGGAAATAGATTAGAGGGAAATATGTATACAAATGGTAATTTAAATAGAGAAATTTAGGGATTTAGGGACATTCCGGGATTTGGGGATGTTCCTTTTTTCCCTGTTTTGCATTTAAGAAGCCTTTGACATATGAAAATCTTTCCTATAAAAAATATATTTAGTAAATACATACAACGCCAACAGACAGACACTTTTTATGGTGTCTGCCTGCTTTAATTTATATCGGATTACTACTCAATTTAATAATTAATTCCATATTATCATCTTTTGCAGCTTTATTTTTCCTAATAGCTCCACATTTTTCGCATCTAAATATAATTACATAACCCTTTTTAGAATTTAATTCTATCCCAATTGGTTTTAAACTTCCATGGCATTTTTCTGCTCTATCTCCTGGATTTATATCTACATGTTTAGAATACAAACAATATGGACAATGATTTCTGCAAGAATATTCTAATTTTGGCACTAATTTTCCACAGTGTTCGCAAATAAATTCTTCATCTATTTCTGTAAATTTGCTATCTTTTAACATAATTAACTCCTAGTATTTAAAATCTCCATTTCCTAAAAATTCCCTTAATAAAGAATTTGTTGGTATTAAATCTTTTGGTATTTCCTCAAAATATTGTAGAATTTCGCATAATCTTTTTGCTTCTGAATATTCTGGCTCAGAACTATCAATTTCCTTTAGTAGTGGTAATGCCATTGTTTTTAATACTGACATCTCATATACCAAAGAAGTATTAAACATAACATCTGCTTGCTCTTGATAAGGGAATATATTCTTTTGCTCCCCTCTATTTACTGATGGCCACATTCTTAAAGTATGAAGCGCAGAATATCCTCTGAATTGATAGTCTCTTACTATTCTTCTTATTAATCTTGAATCTGTTGTTGATATTCTATTAAAATAATCAATATTTAGTACCGTTAATGCACTAATATATATTTTAAACTTATTTTCTTTTGGAATACTTGCTGTTAACTTATCATTTAAACAATGGATTCCTTCTATTACAAGTACATCATTTTTGTTTAATTTTAATTTATCTCCTCTATACTCTTTATGCCCTGTATGAAAATTAAATGATGGTGTTTCTACTTCTTCACCATTTAATAAACTTAAAATTTGGTTATTAAATAAGTTCATATCTATAGCATTTATATCTTCAAAATCATAATTTCCTTTTTCATCTTTTGGAGTATCTTCTCTTTCTACAAAATAGTTATCAACTGATATTGTAACTGGTCTTAATCCATTTAGCTCTAGTTGTAAACCTAACCTTTGTGCAAAAGTAGTTTTACCAGAAGAAGATGGACCTGCAATTAAAATAACCTTTGCATTTCTATTTTGTGCTATTTTATCTGCTATTTGAGAAATCTTTTTCTCGTGCAAAGCTTCATCTAATAGAACAATATGTTTTGCTTCACCATTTTGAACTTTTGTATTTAATTTATATAATGTATTTATATCTAATAATCTATGTATATTCTCGTAATCTTGAAGTGCTGATAATAATTTTGGATTATCTACAAATGGTTGTAATTTTGTTATATCTCTTCTATTTGGATATCTAATAATAAAACCATGTTTATATTTTTCTAATTTAAATATTTTCATATATTTTGTAGATATTGGCATAACACCATAAAAATAGTTATAATAGTCTTCACAATAATATAAAGTAACATGGTCTCTTTCTTTTATATCTTTTTGCAAAATACCTTTTAACGTTTTATTTTTTTCGTAAAATTCATCTGCCTCTTCTTTAGTCATTATAACTTTTGTAATTGGTAAGTCTTCTTGAACTATTTCATTCATTCTATTACTTACTGCCTCTAACATTTCATCTGTAACTTTCATATTATCAATTTCAAAAAACATAGAATTTGATAATTGATAATCTACAGTTAATAAGGCCTTTGGATATACTTCTGAAAATGCTTTTGCCATTATATAACTTAATCCTCTTATATAAATTCTAAGCCCATCTTTATCTGATATATCAATAAATTTTATGTTGGTATCTTCTTTTAATACATGATTTAATGATTGTATTTGATTATTACAAATACATGCAATTACATGCTCATTACATTCTTTCTTAAACACATCAATTACTTTTTGTGGCTCTTGTATCTCCATAGTTTTATCTTTATATGTTATTTTCATAGCATTCTTCCTTTCGTTTTTACTGCATAATATTTTATATTATATTATTATTTAAGTCAAACTATTCTTAAAATCTGGCACATATTCTTCTTCATGGTCGCCTAAATCTTGCATATATCCATTTTCTATCCCAATTTCATATATATAATCTTCTATTTGTTTATATTCTTCATTATTTATTTTCCTATTTAGTTCTTTTATTTTCTTTGCTTTATATGTTGGAAAGTATTGTGCCATAATACTTACATAAACTTCTTTTCCTATGTTATCTACAATCCATTTTAATACATTTTTGCTGTTTTCTATCTCGTTTGGCAGAATTAAATGTCTTATTATTAAACCTCTTTTTATTATTCCGTTTTCATCTAATTGTGGAGGTCCCACTTGCTTATACATTTCTGTTATTGCTTTTGATGTTACTTCAAAATAATTATTTATATTTGAATATTTTCTGCCTAATTCATTATTGGCATATTTAAAATCTGGTAAATATACATCAATATATCCTTCTAATAATCTTAACGTTTCTATGTTCTCATATCCATTTGAATTATATATTATTGGTATTTTTAATCCCTTTGTTTTTGCTAGTTTGATTGCTTCTATAATATGATAAACATACATTACTGGTGTTACTAAATTTATATTATGTGCACCTTTTTCCTGCTGTTCTATCATGCTTTTTGCTAAAAAATCTATATCTACTTCTTGCCCCATTCCTTCTTGACTTATTTTATAGTTCTGGCAAAATACACAATTAAAATTACAGTTTGAGAAGAATATTGTTCCAGAACCATTTGTACCACTTATACATGGTTCTTCAAAGTGATGTAATGATACTAATGATATTTTTAATTTATCTGTGGCTTTGCATCTTCCTACTCTTCCTTCTAATCTATTTATTTTGCACATATGTGGACATAGTTTACATTCTTTTAATTCTTCTAACATTTTTCTACCTTTCTTTTTACGTCTATTAATTATTATACCTTAAATTAACAAAGAAATGAAGAGACTAGATATAAAATATCTTTGCCCCTCCATTCTATACATTAAAACTCTACAATAAATCTATTCATCTTTTCACCTAAATTTATTGTACTTTTATTTTTAATTTCATTTTTTGGAATTACATACATCTTTAAATCTGCATTTAGTATAAATAGATAATCTATATTAGTATTTATTAACGTTTTATATTCTTTTCCTTTTGTTCCTCCACAACTTTTTAACGAAAGTTGATATATGTTATTTTTAGTTTTACACCCTGTAGCCTTTACTTGTACTTTAGCTAACTTTCCATCTTTTTCTATAACTAAATCATAATCTTGTGTATCATTTAAAGGAATAGATACAACATATCCGTTACTTGAAAAATATGCTATTGCCATTCCCAATCCTGAATTTCCTTTTTCCTTATTAGAAGAAAATTTCATTACGCTCCTTCGAACTTTTGTTTGCTTTTGGTTTTAAAAATAAAATACAAGTTTAGCTTGTACTTTATTGGTGGGCAGGGATGGATTCGAACCATCGTACTCAAATGAGAACAGATTTCTTACTACTATAGTTTTCACTACCATATACATGTTTGTAGTCTGGACTTTCTCTTTATCTTAAAATTAAGATACCAGGTATAAAGTCTCTACACTCGGAAATTTCTTTCCTAGCTCGGGATTGTCATCAGCCTTACTGTTAAGAGTTCCCCGAATTAGCCCGGTGTTCATCATATAATCACTTATATGAGCTGCAAGTTTAGGTTTTTGATAAACCAAAGACCACAGTCTGCCGCCTTTAGCCACTCGGCCACCTACCCATGTTATTAAATTAAAAAATGGTGCTCCCTCAAGGATTTGAACCTTGGACCCACCGGTTATGAGCCGGTTGCTCTGACCAACTGAGCTAAGGGAGCCTGTCGACGAAATTTAGTATACTATTTTTAATATAATATGTCAATACTTTTTTTACTATTTTTTTATTTTTTTACTAAAAATATTTCATCTATATTCAAAAATACTATATTACCTATTTATTAGGCAATATAGTATTTTATCACAATTTAGTTTTCTGTTTTTCCTTCTGGAAGTGCTGGAACTTCAAGAACTACTCTTATACTCATAATATATTTAATTGTTCTTACAAATTTGCTATTTTTAAATCTTTGCCATAAGCTTGGTTTTGCCTCAAATGTTTCTGATACATATTGCTCTTCTTGTGGTTCTTCCACTTTTTGAATTGTTTCTACTTTTGGTTGCTCTACTTTCTCTACATTTGATGGTTCAGCAATTGCAGCAACATTAACTTTCTTTTCTTTCTTTGCTTTTACTTTCTTAGCTTTTTGAATTGGCTCTACAATAGGTTCTACTTGTTCTTCTACTACTTCTTCTGCAGGTGCTGGTATTTCTTTTAATGCATCTGCTATTTCAAGACCAATATAACTTAATGCTTTTGATCTGTCTTCTATTCTTTCCATATCTATTTCAATATGTAAGTTTGATTCCAAATTAGATATTCTTGCTTTTAATAGTTTTAAAGCATCTTTATAATGATCTGTTTCTTTGCTTCTACTTCTTCCTATAATTAATAAAGTATTTATTATATCTTCATCAAAATCGTCTTGAGCCTCTTTTACTGCTTCTTTCCAATTTTTCTCTTTTGTTTCAACCTTCTTTAAAAGTTCTTTTAATTTTCCACCTAAACTTATATTCAATTCTCTTTGTCTTATTAAAGATTCTATTTGTTTAGTATTATCTTCAAATTGGCTTGTAGCAAATTCAACTAAATTAAAAGCAGCATTATAAACACTTGCAGGGAAATTTTGTTTCTTTGGATACTCTACCAAATATGTTTTTATAGCTTCTACTAAATCCTTAAAATAAGTATCATCATCTAATTGAATGATTTGTTTCTTACTCTTAGGATTAATCATTTTATGTACTTTTTCTATATTTGATAATATCTTCTCCTCAGTTATTACCATTCTAACATTTACTATGCCAGATCTAGACATGTAAATTCCCTCCTTCATCATACGTAAATTCCAAAAACTAAGTTTATTATACATCTTTCTTCATAATTCTACAATAATATTACCTTTAATTATTTATTTCATTTTCGTAATATTTGTGTAATATTTGTGTAATATTACTTCATTATACCTGATATAGCTATCTTTTCAATTTCCTTATACATTGATTGAATATCTAAATTCTTTTCTGTTTTTAATTTATATATTAAACAAGAACTAGTAAGACTAAATATTTCGGAAGCAATAACTTCTGGATCTCTATCTATAATTTCTCCTTTTTCTATTCCTTCCCTAACAATTTTTTCTACTATATTTAAATATTCAAATACATATTGTCTACTTCTTTTATTTCTTTCTTCTTTACCCCACATTTGGCTAATAATTATTGTAATTAGACTTTCATATTTTACTATTACTTTAATTTGTATTAAAATTATTGCCCTTATTTTATCTATATAGCTAGAAACTTTGTCTGTTTTTATTTGAATACTATTTTTTAAAAGTTTCATACCTTCTTCTACTAAGAAATTAAATATTTCTTCTTTGCTAGAAAAGTGATAATACAAAGTACCTTTTGCAACCCCTACTGTAGCAGTAATTTCTTCTATACTTGTAGCTTCATATCCTTTATCTGCAAATAATTGCATAGCTGTCTCAAATATTTTTCTTTTAGTCTTATTCATTAACATATCTCCTATTTCTTTTAAATTTTAAAATAAAGAAATTCCTAATTTTAGTCCATCTACTTACTTTGACAACTAAATAAAATTTATTTGGATCTTTTTCTTCCATTGCTTTCTCCTTTGTATAACTTCTTTTTTAGTTTACTATAATTCTTTCTTTTTATCAATAGGCTTCTTCTAATTTTCCAATTAAATCTATCCCTTCATCGCCTATAATTTTGGCTGTAACTATTTTATTTTGCAAATTTTCTGCATTTTCTTTAATTTTTACCATTATATAGTTTGTAGTGTGACCTTTATAGTAACCATCTTCGAATTCTTCTATTAACACTTTTAAATTAGTATTTATATATTTTTTATTTTGATCTTTTTCATTTTTATCAGATAATTCTATTAATTTTCTACTTCTTTCTTCTTTTATATTTCCATCAACTTGATTTGGCATTTTTTCAGCTTTTGTTCCATGCCTTGGTGAATATTTAAATACATGCATTTTATAAAAATTAATACCTTTTAAAAACTCATAAGTAGTATTAAATTCTTCATCGGTTTCACCAGGGAATCCAACAATTATATCTGTAGTTAATGCAACGTTTGGATATGCTTTTCTTAACAATTCAGTTGCTTTTTTAAATTCTGCGGTAGTATAGTGCCTATTCATTCTTTTTAAAGTTTCGTCACAACCACTTTGTAATGACAAATGAAAATGATCACAAATTTTATTTAATTTGCTTAATCTATTAACAAAGTCTTCTGTAATTAATGTTGGTTCTAATGAACTTAAACGAATTCTTTCTATGCCATCTATCTTATTTATTTCTTCTAATAAATCTATTAAGCCAATATCTTCTTCCAAGTCTTTTCCGTATGATGCAACATGAATTCCTGTAACTACTACTTCCTTAATTCCATTTTTAGCTAGTTCTATAACCTCTTCTTTTACACTTTCTATCTTTCTGCTACGTATACGTCCCCTTGCATATGGAATTATACAATATGTACAAAATTGGTTACATCCATCTTGAACTTTTATTGCTACTCTATTTTTGTCTGTATAATTCACACTTCCAAAATCAACAAATTCTTTTTGATGCATTACATCTGATATATGTTCTTGTGGTTGTTTATTGGCTAATGCCTCTTCTACATATTTAACTATTTCTGTTTTTTCACTTATCCCTAATATTAAATCTATATCTTTTATTTCTTCTAATTTATCTGCCGCTACTTGTGCATAACAACCTACCGCTACTACAATTGCATCTGGATTTAATTGTTTTGTTCTTCTAATCATTTGTCTTGATTTTTTATCTGAAATGCTGGTTACTGTACAAGTATTTATTATATAAATATCTGCTTTTTCTGAAAAATCAACTAATTCATATCCCTTTTCTAAAAAAGCCTGAATCATTCCATTTGTTTCATATTGATTTACTTTACAACCTAATGTATAAAATGCTACTTTCATTTTTCTTCCTCTCTCTTACATTTAATCGCTATTATATCAGCAAAATCCATTTTTTTCAACAGTGAAATGGAAACAGGGAAATGGGGACGTTGTTTTTTTCCCTAATAAAAAAACAAGCTATTTTAATCCACTATAAAATAGCCTACGTTAAAATCCCGGATTTATCCGGGATTTTAACAACGTCCCCAAATCCCTATCAATCCCTATCTTCTATTTTCTTAATATTCTTAATGCATTTAATACTGTAAGTAATGTAACACCTGTATCAGCTAGTACTGCAAGCCATATTGGTGCTGTTCCAAATAAGCCTACAATTAATACAACAAGTTTTGCAAGTAATGAAAATGTTATATTAAATTTTACTATCCTCATTGTTTTTTTAGCAATTCTTATTATTGTTGGCAAGCTTGCAATATCATTAGATATTAAAATTCCATCTGCTGTATTGTTTGCAATTTCTGAGCCTGTTCCCATACTCATTCCAAAATCTGCTGTTGCAATTACTGGACTATCATTTATTCCATCACCTAAAAATGTTACTTTATTCTTATCTGCTTGTAATTCTTTTACTTTATTTAATTTTTCTTGTGGTAATAATTCTGCATATACTTGTGATATTTTTAATTTGTCTGCAATATTTTTAGCAGCTTTTTTGTTGTCACCCGTTAATATTGCAACATCTTTTACTCCTGCCTCTTTTAAATTATCTAATATATTTTCCACATTTTCTCTTAATTCTTCTTTTAATGTTATATATCCTACAATTTGTTTATCCACTGCAAGTGTAATAGTATTATCAACATATTCTGCTGTATCTACATCGTATTTTTCCATTAGTTTTTTATTTCCGAATAAAATTTCTTTTCCGTTTATAACTCCATATAAGCCATGGCCAGAATATTCTATATAATCTTTTACTTCTAATTTCTCTATATCTTTTTTATAATTTGCAACTGCTGTTGCAATAGGATGATTAGATAAACTTTCTATACTATAAATATATTCTAACATTTCATTTTCTGGAATTTTTGTTGCTTCTAATTTATCTATAACCATTTTTCCTGTAGTTAATGTACCTGTTTTATCAAATGCAATTATATCTGTTTTTGATAAATTCTCTATATGTTTTGTTCCTTTTATAATCATTCCTTTTTTAGAAATTGCACCTATACAAGAGAAGAATGATAATGGTATAGAAATTACTAAACTACATGGACAAGATGCTACTAAGAAGAATAAAGCTATATCTATCCATTTGTCCATATCTGCACCTAATATTAATGGAACTATTACTAATAAAATTGCAATTACTATTACAATAGGTGTATATACTTTAGAGAATTTAGTAATAAACTTTTCTGTCTTTCCTTTATTATTTGTTGCTTCATATACTAAATCAATTATTTGTGAAGCCATAGAATCTTTATATTCTTTTTCTGCTTTAATATAAATTGCACTATTTAAGTTTATACTTCCAGAAACAACCTCATTATTTTCTTCTACTCTAACAGGTTTACTCTCACCTGTAATTGGTGATGTATCTATTTGAGATGTACCAGCTGTCACTATTCCGTCGACAGGAATCTTTTCGCCAGGTTTTACAAGTAATATGTCTCCTATTTTTACATTTTCCACTTTAACAACATTTACATTGTCACCTTCAACTAAATTAGCATTATTAGCTTTAATTTTAGTAATATCTTCTATATTTTTATTAGATTTTTCTTCTGCAAATTCTTCTAAAAATTCACCTAATTTGAATAATAATACTACTAAACAGCTTTCTGGATAATCACCTTTTATGAATGCTCCAATTATAGCTATTGTCATTAATGTACTCTCTTCAAAATTAAACTTAAATAAGTTTTTTATTCCTTCTATTAATAAATCATAGCCTGCAAGCAATACTGCTACTAAATATATCCAAATTTTATATTCTGCTAAAGCAGGAATAAATCCAATTCCGAATAGAACTAATGAAAGTATATACAAAATAATTTTGCTTTTGTTTCTTTCTTTCACTTCACATTTTCCATGGTTATGATTACAACATGCCATTTTTTTCTTCCTCCTCTAAAATATGATCTAATGCCATTTGTATAATAAGTTCTACGTGCTCATCATCTAAGCTGTAAAAGATTTGCTTTCCTTCTCTTCTAAATTTTACTAATTTACTATTTCTTAAAAGCTGTAATTGATGAGAAACTTGTGATTGATTTAAGCCCAACAATTCGCATAAATCACAAACACATAATTCTTCTTTTAATAAGCTACAAATTATTTTTAATCTAGTTTCATCTGAAAATAGTTTAAACATATTAGATAATTTTTGATATTCATCAGCCTTTGGTTCAAGTGATTTAACTTTGTTTATTTTATTTAAATGTGGACAGTTTTCTGCACACACTAATTTTTCTTCTTCCATGTTTACCTCCTCTTACATCATATGAGCAAGTGTTCATATGATTACTTATTCATATGATAAATCAAAAAAAATAATCTGTCAAGATATAACAGATTATTTTTTAAAATTATTATTCATCTTTCTTTGTTTCTTCAGTAGCATCTTCTTTTACTTCTTCTTTAGCTGGTTCTTCAGCTTTTGGAGCTTCTTCAGTTTTAACTTCTTCTACAGGTGTAGCTTCTGTTTCAACTGTTTTAGCTTCTTCTACTGGAGCTTCAACTTTTTCTTCTACTACTGGTTCTTCTTCTATAGTTGCTTTTACTGTAATTTCTTTATCTTCAATTCTTGCACCAATTTGTTCTTTAGTCTTAGCAGCTTTACCAACTCTGTCTCTTAAGTAGTATAATTTAGCTCTTCTTGCTTTACCTACTCTTACTAATTCTACTTTTTCTACTAATGGTGAATGAATTAAGAATGTTTTTTCTACACCAACACCAGAAGCTATTCTTCTAACTGTGAATGTAGCATTTAGTCCTCCACCTTGTTTTTTAATAATAATTCCTTCAAATACTTGGATTCTTTCTCTATTTCCTTCTTTTATTCTTTGGTGAACTCTTACAGTATTTCCAACCTTAAGAACTGGTATCTTCTCTTTTAGATGCTCATGCTCTATTGATTTAATGATATCCATTATTTACTTCCTCCTTCTTTTAAATTTTTATATTCACTTAACATTTTTTGTTCTTTATCAGATAATTTAATTTCTTTTAATAAATCTGGTCTTTTTAAATATGTATTTATTATTGACTGATTTCTTCGCCATTTTTTAATATTTTCATGATGTCCAGAAAGCAATACTTCTGGAACTCTTTTACCTAAAAATACTTCTGGTCTAGTATATTGTGGATATTCTAGCAATCCATCTGTAAAAGATTCTTCTTGTACAGAATCCTCTTTTAGAACTCCTTCTACATATCTACTAACACTATCTATCAAAACCATCGCTGGTAGTTCCCCACCAGTTAATACATAATCACCAATAGAAATTTCCTCATCTACAATTTCATCAATTACTCTTTGGTCAATACCTTCATAATGTCCACAAAGTAATATGATATTTTCTTCTTTAGCCAGATCTTGTACCATTTGTTGATTTAAAGTCTTTCCTTGTGGTGACATATATATAACTTTAACATTTGGTTCTTTAACAGAACAATATGCATCATATACAACTGTTGGTTCCATAACCATTCCAGCACCACCACCATAAGGAGTATCATCTACTTTTTTATGCTTATTTTTAGAAAAATCTCTAATATTTATTAAATTAATATCTATTAGTCCCTTTTCTTTTCCCCTCCCAATAATACTTTCATCTAATGCTGAAAACATTTCTGGGAAAAGAGTTAAAACATTAAATTTCATTCTTCCTCCTATATCAAACCTGGAATAAGATTAATTGTCATTTTCTTATTTTTTAAATCAACTTCTTTTACAACATCTGCTATAGCAGGAATTAATATTTGTTTTCCGAGATTGTCTTTTACTACATATACATCATTACTACCAGTTGGAAATACATCTTCTATTTTACCTAAATATTCATTTTTATCTGAATAAACATCAAGACCTATTAAATCTACAATATAATATGTATCTTCTCCTAAGTCTTCTTGACTTTCTTTTTCTGTCTTCAAATAAAAATTTCTATATTTTTCTGCTTCTTCTATAGAATCTATTCCTTCAAGTTTTAGTAAGACTTGATTTTTATTATATCTTACCTGTTCTATTTTAACTTTTTTAAGTTCATTTTTTAATTGTATATATACATACTTTAAATCTTCAAATTTGCTAATATCATCTGTAAAAGGATTTACTTTTACAACACCCTTTAAGCCATTTGTATTAACAATTTGTCCAATCTCTATATATTCCATATTAACCCCTTTTAGTTAATGAATTCAATTGTAACTTTTTTGTTTTCCTTTGATGCTACAGATTTCATTATAGCTCTTACTGCTCTTGCTACTCTACCTTGTTTTCCTATAACTTTACCCATATCATCTTCAGCAACTTTTACTTCGTATACAACTGATTTTTCACCATTTAATTCTTTTATAGATACTGCATCTGCATTATCTACTAAATTTTTTATCATTATTTCTAAAACTTCTTTCATTTGTTTATCCTCCTGTCATTAATCATTGTTTGCTAAGTCTATTAATTTTTTAACTGTATCTGTAGGTTTTGCTCCATTTTTAATCCATGTTGCAACAGCTTCTTTGTCTAAAACTATTGTTGATGGTTTTGTCATTGGGTCATATGTTCCTACTTTAGCTATAACTTTTCCATCTCTTGGACTTCTAGAGTCTGCTACTACTATATGATAAAAAGGTGCTTTTTTCTTTCCTTCTCTTTGTAGTCTTATTTTTACCATTTATTTCACCTCCTAAAAATCTAAGTAATCTATTATTAATTATTATTAATAATCTACATTTTAAAATCTTTTAAGTCATTCATATTTAAGTTTTTCATCATGTTCCTCATTCCTTTACCTGACTTAATTTTTTTCATCATTTTTTGTGTTGTTTCGAATGAAGTCATGAATCTATTAATTTCTTGTACTGATGTTCCACTACCATTTGCAATTCTTTTTCTTCTACTTGCATTTAAAAGTTTTGGATTTCTTCTTTCTCCAGTTGTCATTGAACAAATAATAGCTTCTATTTTATCAAATTCTTTATCATCTACTTTAATATTTTTTAGTTGATTCATTCCCGGAATCATTTTTAATAAAGATGAGAAAGAACCCATTTTCTTTACTTGTCTTAGTTGTGCTAAATAATCATTTAAATCGAAACTTTGCTTTCTTAATTGTTCTTCCATTTTCTTAGCTTCTTCTTCGCTAAATGATTCTTCAGCTTTTTCTATTATAGAAAGTACATCTCCCATTCCTAAAATTCTTGATGCCATTCTGTCTGGATGGAATGGTTCTATGTCACTTAATTTTTCTCCTGTTGCTATATATTTTATTGGTTTGCCTGTTACTTTTTTTACTGATAATGCTGCACCACCACGTGTATCACCATCTAACTTAGTTAAGATTATTCCATCTATTCCTACTTTTTCGTTAAATGTTGTTGCCACATTTACAGCATCTTGACCTGTCATACTATCTACTACTAATAAGATTTCTTGTGGTCTTACATTTTGTTTTATATTTTGTAATTCTTGCATTAAGTCTTCATCTATTTGAAGTCTACCTGCAGTATCTAGTATTATTACATCATTTAGTTTTTTTATTGCTTCGTCTATTGATCTTTTAGCTATATTTACTACATTTTTAGAAGTTTCATCACTAAATACTGGAATGTTTAATTGTTTACCAACAACTTGAAGTTGCTTTATAGCTGCTGGCCTATAAACATCACACGCAACTAGTAATGGTTTTTTACCTTGTTTTCTTAATACATTTGCAAGTTTACCTGCTGTTGTAGTTTTACCAGAACCTTGCAAACCAATTAACATTATTACTGTTGGAGCATTTGGTAAAAATGTAATTTTACTTTCTGTTCCTCCTAATAATTCTACAAGTTCATCTTTAACTATTTTTATAACTTGTTGGCCAGGTGTTAATGATTTTAAAACATCTTGGCCCAAAGCTTTTTCTTGAATTACAGCTATAAATTCTTTTACTATTTTATAGTTAACATCTGCCTCTAGTAATGCAAGTTTAACTTCTCTTAGCATATCTTTTAAGTCAGCTTCTGTAACTCTTACTTTACCTTTAAATTTATTTGTTATACTCTGTAATTTAGAAGATAATCCTTCGAAAGCCATTATTTCCTCCTTACTTTAAATTAATTTTTTTAAATCCTTTTTTATTGATTCTAAAGTTTTCTTATCTTTTATATTTAAACTATCCAATTTAGAAATAATCCTATTAACTAGTTCTTCTTGTTTTTGCATTTTCTTCATAAGACCTAATTTATTTTCTAAATCATATAATTTTGTTTCTCCACTTTTTATATTATCCCTTACTGCTTGCCTTGTAATATTATAATTTTCTGCAATTTCCGATAAAGAAAAATCATTGTTATAATATTCATCTAATATCTCGAATTGTTTTTCTGTTAAAGTGTTTTTATAAATTTGAGATAATATACTTATTTCTATATTTTTTTCCATCATTACACCTTCTCTTTTTGTAATGCTATTATACTTTACACTATTTTAGTGTAAATGTCAAGAGCTTTACAGCAAAAAAATCGGGATTTAAGGAACGTCCCCAAAATCCCGATTTGGAAAAAACGTCCTCAAAACCCCAAAATTTCTAAAACAAATTCCTTATTAATAAACTTTCTTTATCTTCTATATGATTTATCACATACACACAGTCATCAAGTTGTGGTACAGCTTGGTTATATTCTTCTACATCTATATTTCCTTTAATTAATGTTAGTTGTCTTGCTACTTTTTCTAATTCGTTATGTTCTATATAACAAGATAAAATATTTAATTTTTTATTCCATTCTTGTTCTACTTTTTTTATCTCATCATTTATTTTATTTACATCTTTATCTTCTTTTAGCATTTCATTTCTTAAATTTCCTAAACTTTCATTTATACTAAAAAAAACTTTTTTAGTATAATTATTGCTTAGTAAATCCATACTAATTATTAAAATAACTACTAAAATGCACACAATAATTTCTTTATACATTTTTGTTTTTCCTTTCTTTTGCTTGACAGAAAAATTGTCCTTCTCCATCTATTGTTACTACCAAAGCATCTTTAGGTTTCATTTTGAATTTAGCAACTTGTTTTTCTAACCATTTTTCATCTTTGCCTAATTTTCTTAAATTTTCTTTCATAATTACACCATCTATAACTAAATCATATGAAATTCCTTCATATTCAGGTTCTAAATTAAAATCTTTTACTATCACATTTCGTTTGTCTGGTTTTGGAATAACTGTTATTTGACCACTGGTTTCTAATATCGCATATTCTACATCTCCTATATTAAAAATATTATTTGAGCGTAGTCTTTCTTCTAATTCATTTATTGTAAATCTTTCTTTTTTTAATATTTTTTCATCAATTCTTCCTCTGTAAATTAAAATAGATGGTTTACCACATATTATCTCTCTAAATTTCAGACTTTTCATATTAAGAACCGAAATTATCAAATGCATTACAAGTAAACCTAAAATAGGAATCAAACCATTTAATATAGGTATTCCAACATCAGACATAGGAATTGACGCTAAATCTGCAATCATTATAGAAATAGCAAGTTCAAATGGCTGTAATTGTCCTATTTCACGTTTTCCCATTAACCTCATAACTAATAAAACAAATATGTATATAATTATGGCTCTAAAAAAATTTGATAACATAATATCACCTACTTAGATTTTCAATTTTATTATGCCATTTTTTATTTTTTTTATACATTTTGAATAATTATTTAACTTGTGTAAATAATACTATTATGAAACCAATTTAAGGAGGTTTTATATTATGGCTGATAGTCAAATGAATGTAAAAGGAAATTCAACAACAAGTACCATGGGACAAATACTATGGAGATTAGTAACATCTGCTGTAGTTCTAGCTATAACTGCTTTTTTCACTCCTGGTTTCTCTATTAATAATCTTTGGACATTAGCTATTGCCGCTATAGTTCTTTCTATTATGGACTATATAATTACTAAATTTACTGGTTTACATGCTAGTAGCTTTGGTAGAGGTATTGTCGGTTTCGCGCTTGCAGTCGCTACATTATATGCTACACAATTTTTCGTTGCAGGTTATACAATATCTTGGATGGCAGCAATAATTGGTGCTTTAATTTATGGAGTTGTAGATTATTTTATTCCAGGTACTCAAAGCGTATAATTCTAGAATAATTTAATTTAGCATATATTCTGGCAATTATATTTATAGCAAAAAGAGCAAGGGATTATCCTTGCTCTTTTTGCATATTAATCTATTTTTTCTACTATCTCTTTTTGGTTTTTGTATATAGAATGTTCTGGAACTACTCCTCTTACTGATGAAAGTGGATATATATTAGTATGTTTTCCTATTACAGTTCCAGGATTTAATACAGAACTACATCCAACTTCTACTTCATCACCTAACATTGCACCGAATTTTTTTAATCCTGTTTCTATTTGCTCTTTGTCATTTTTTACAATTACTAATTTTTTATCTGATTTAACATTAGAAGTAATTGAACCTGCTCCCATATGTGATTTATATCCTAATATTGAATCACCTACATAATTATAATGTGGAACTTGTACTTTATTAAACAGTATTACATTTTTTAATTCTGTTGAATTACCAACTACTGCACCTTCTCCAACAATAGCTTTTCCTCTAATAAATGCACAATGTCTTATTTCTGCATTTTTTCCGATTATCGCTGGGCCTGCTATATAAGCAGTTGGCGCTACTTTAGCACTTTTAGCAATCCAAATATTTTCTCCTTTTTCTTCATATTCATTTTTATCTAAAGTTTTACCTAAGCTTATAATAAATTCTTCTATTTTTGGTAAAACTTCCCATGGATATGTAACTCCCTCAAAAATATCTTTAGCTATAGTTTGCTCTAAATTAAATAAATTTTCTATTCTACATTCTTCCATTTTGTTTCCTCCAATAATCATTATATAACTTACTTGCTGTTGCTGGACTATCTACACCTTCTTTATTTTTTACTGGTGCAAAATCCTCTTCTCTTTTTCCTCTTACAATAGAAATTTGATTAAAAAATTCAAATGAATCAAATATAAAATATTCAAATTTATAAGCATTTGGTTCTTCGGGTTCTATCATTTTTCCATTTTCATCTATATAGCTGTATTTTTTATGTGCTTTATGATATTGCAAATTTTGTAAACTTATTTTTTCTAACGCTTTTAAACTAAATAAATTACACATTACATGTGATTCGCCAAATAGAATTTCACCGTTTTCATCTTTTGCTTCTATCATATCTTCTGGAAGCTCTGAATATTCAATAACTTTAACTTTTCCGTCTTGAATACATAATGATCCTATTCTTTCTCTTGGTGTATTTTTAAATATAGATCTTGTTGCAATTTGTGAATCCTCTTTAATAGCTACTCCCATTAATAATGTATCTACCATTTTTAATAAAACATTATCTATAGAACCTATGTATACCCATTCTATTCCTTTTTCTTTCATGTCATCTAGTACACCTTTCATATACATAGACTTAAATATACTTCCATTACCATCTGACGCTTTCTTTATATTGTAATTTTCATCTAACATTATTTGTCCGTCTTCTGTTATTAATGGCAATTCACCTTGTTCGAAGAAACCTACAAAATCTTTATTATATCCAAAATAATTATGTTCTTCCACAAAATTTATTATTTCTTTATTATTCTCATGGCTTGTCATAATATACCATGGAATTATAGTGTCATATTTTTTATTTGCTCTTTGTAATGTATCTACTATTATTTCAAATAAATACTTAGGCTCTGGTTCTACATCAATTTTAAAAGTTCCTTTTGCACCTTTATATCCTAATCTAGTTCCTTGACCTCCAGACATTGTTGCTACTGCAAATTTTTTATTTCTTACAATATCTGCTCCAATTTCTTCATAAGTTTCTCTTTCTTCTTTAGATATTTTATCTGGATTTAATGATTTTATTGGTTTTAGTTCGCCAATATCTACTTCAGCTTCTTCTTTAATATTGTTATACAATTCTTTTAATTGTGGAAAATTTATATCTTTTAATTGTTCAATTATTTTATTTTTTATTGTTTCATCTACATTTTCTAATATTTTTAAAGTTCTTGTTTGATTATATTTTTTTAAATTTTCTATTACATTTTCATCTTTCATACTAAACCTCCGATTCACTGCTTTATTTTATCATATGCTTTTTTATTTTGCAATGTTTATAAATTCACCTTCATTTTTTGCAATTTGTGGAATATCTTTGACAAACCTCTAATATATTTAACTAAAGTAACTTAGTACAAACATTTTCTATGAGGAGGTATTTTATAAATGGAAAATATTAATGTATACGAAGATATTGCAAAACGTACAGATGGTGATATCTATGTTGGTGTTGTTGGACCTGTTAGAACCGGTAAATCTACTTTTATAAAGAATTTTATGGATTTGTTAGTTATTCCTAATATCGAAAATGAATATAAAAAAGAACGTGCTACAGATGAATTACCACAAAGTGCCTCAGGAAGAACAATTATGACAACAGAACCCAAATTTGTTCCCAATGAAGCTGTCGAAATAACTATTGGAGATAATATTAAATTAAGAACTAGGTTGGTAGATTGTGTTGGTTATTTAGTAAATAATGCAATAGGGTATTTAGAAGATGATATGCCTAGAATGGTAAAAACTCCTTGGTCTGACAAAGAAATGCCTTTTGAGCAAGCTGCAGAAATAGGAACCAAAAAAGTAATAGAAGAACATTCTACAATAGGTATTGTAATGACTACAGATGGTAGTTTTACAGATATTCCTAGAGAGGATTATGTTAATGCAGAAGAACGTGTTGTAAATGAATTAAAATCTTTAAATAAACCCTTTGTCATTGTATTAAACTCTGAAAATCCTAATTCTGAATATACAAAGGAATTAGCCAGAAATCTAGAGTTAAAATATGAAACAACCGTAATTTGTATTAATTGTTCTGAACTAACTCTTGATGATATAAATAATATATTCTCTAAAGTTTTATATGAATTTCCTATTAATCAAATTAATATTAATTTTCCAAAGTGGATAGATATTCTAGATGAAAGCCATCCTTTAAAATGCACATTATTAACTGATTTAAAATCTGCATTTGAAAAGGTTAAAATTCTAAAACAAATTGACACCTGTATTCAAAACTTATCATCCTCTGAAGTTATACAAAAGGCTTGTGTAGATAAAATTGAACTTGGAACTGGAAGTGTCTATATATCCATTGTGCTTAAAGAAACTCTATTCTATAGTGTACTTACAGAAATTTCTGGTGTTTCAATTTCTAATGATGGTGATTTGTTTAAAACAATGGCTGAATTTTCGGAAGTAAAGAAAGAATATGATAAAATATCTTTTGCCTTAGAAGAAGTTAAAGCAAAAGGCTATGGAATTGTTACACCTTCAATTGATGAATTAATATTAGATGAACCTGAAATGGTCAAACAAGGCTCTAGATTTGGAGTAAAACTTAAAGCAAAAGCTCCTTCTATACATATGATAAGGGCTGACATAGAGACTGAGGTATCTCCAATAGTTGGTTCTGAAAAACAATCTGAAGAATTAGTAAATTATTTATTATCTGAATTTGAAAATGATCCTAAGAAGATCTGGGAATCTAATATATTTGGCAAGAGTTTACATGAACTTGTTAACGAAGGCTTGCAAAGTAAGTTAGCTCATATGCCAGAAGATGCTCAAATAAAATTACAAGAAACACTAGAAAGAATTGTAAATGAAGGTAGTGGTGGATTAATTTGTATAATATTATAAAAGCAGGCAATAAACCTGCTTTTATGCTATTTTTTCTATATCTATTCTCGCCCTTGGATAAGTTATATCCTCAATTGTAACAGCTTGTAGTTTTAACTTATCACTAGCATTTAATTTTAGTATAACAGTTCCAGTTAACGTAATTCTGTTTTCTGTATTTTGCCTTAAAATTGGCCCTTCATTAAAAGTGTTCTCTAATGCTGTATTATTTACAAGCAAGACGCAATTAAGATTGAATGTTCCTAAGTTTTCCGATGTTCCATATAGCTGATATGATATTTGGTATACTCCACTTTCATTTATATCTATCTCATCACTATCAACTGTATGTGACAGTGCGTTTCCGAGCACTATATCATTTTGGCTAAATTTTATAGTCGTTGTTCCTACTTCCGGATTATCTCCATTAACTGCTATTGCTGTTAATATATTTTTTTGTTCTGGCATCATTGCTAATGGTATAAATATAATTATAAAAACGCATAATATAAATATAGCTAACATACAACCACTTAATATATCTTCTTTATTTTCTTTGCAACAATACATAATAATTCCTCCATAATATATTTTATGAAGGAATTATTTATGTGTGATTCACGTAAAATATGGGCAAAAGATGTAATCTTTTCCCCATATCTTACTTAAGCATGTCACATTATTTTACTCTGTTAAGTTTTTTTCCACTGTAACTTTTAGTGGTATTTTTATAGCACTCTCACTAAAATCAAAGAAAGGTGTTCCTATTTTAATTCCGGTTCCATCAACTGCACCTAATCTTACCAGTTGATCATCTTCATACTTAACAATAGCAACATTGTTACCATTTTTAAGTACGAAAAAGTTTTCTAAGCCAGTAAATTCTTCTGCTAATGGCTTTATTTCGTCTGCATCAATATTTATCATATTGACATCATCCGAAATCTCAACCATATAAAGTTCCTCACCCTTTCTGGCTAAGTATTCATATGGAGCTGGTAACCATCCTTTTTCTTTTATAGAGTCAAATTTATGAAGCACGGATGCTTTTCCTTCAGTAAGTAATATTATAGTATTACCCACTAGCTGTGGATAACACACATCTTCTGGCTCTTTGCTCAGCGAAAAATTCATTTCAGCTAGATGGCATTCGCCATTTTCCTTTGTTACACCTACTAACCGATATTCTTCTATATCCTTTTCTATAACAAACAACTTAGCTTTTTTTAACCAAGTTATTGCATACGCGTTAGAGAAATCAATCTTAGAATCTGCATAATTATAAATTATATTTCTAAGACAGTTATTTCTTAAGGTTAGTATGATATATGGAAGTTTTTCTATCTTATACAAGTTTGCAAAATCTGTGAACACTTCCAATTCTAGGTTTCTTGTCACCTCAAACATTTTGTTCGTGCATTTTTCATTTATTATGAAGATAAAATCTTCTTTCCAAGTATTATACATCACCTCAAACCGAGGTTTATAGCTCTTTAATATGATTTTGTTGTTTCTTACAACATAAATCATATTTCTTGGTGATGCAAATAGCCGAATATTATACTCTTTTAATTTAGTATAATATTTACTTTGATTTGTTACATCTTTTACCCAGCCAAAGGCCACGCAGAGTAACTTGATTCTAAGTAACATGTGGTAAAAAATTCTCTCATGCTTTTTCCTCCTGGCATTACGCCATATTTAGTTTGGTTTACTCGTTATCTTTTCTATTATAGCAGATTATACATGTCATGTAAATCAATTAACCAAAAAATAAGAGAAACTTTTTCGCTCCTCTTATTATTAACTATATTATTCGTAATCTACTTTACTTAGCTCTGGATATATAAATACAGAACCTCCATCTGATACCTGGCCACTTGGAAAATGTGTTTTGTTAAAATTTGTTTCTCCTCGTAAGAAATATCTAGTTTTAGTTGAGGTAGGTACTCTTCCACTACCTATAATTGTTGGATCATCCCAAGTAACATCTATCGCATACCATTTATTATTAAGCATAACATAATTCCATGCATGTGCTTCTGTTTGACCAGCAGAATTAGTTCCAGTTCCTACTATTTCGACACAAGGTACACCTACAGCATCTAGTAAATATTTTAATGATTCTGCATACCCTTCGCAAACAACGTTTTGTTCTACTAACGCACCATATATATTTCTAGTATTTATTCTCGTCATTGAAGAATCATATTCTATATAATCTACTAAAAAATCATGTATTCTTTTTACTTTAGTGTATGGGTCATCATTTGCTACCTGACTTGCAATATCTGCTTTAATCATTTCCAATCTATTTAATGCAGAATCTACATCTGTTTTTGAAGCAAATCCCTCTACTAAATAGCTTCCTGCTTCTGATGGTTCTATTGAAACTTCATATTTTGTTCCAAAAATATTAGTAGTAGAATATATCATTAATACCATTTTAGTTACATCTATATAAAATACTTCTGGATAATCTAACCCAAATGCATCCAATGCTGCTTGATACGCTACATTCAATCTTTCTTTTCCATTTTCTTCGTTTAATAAGCTATTAAATTGTTCCCCAAAATCAATTTTAGCAGTACCGGTTTTTAAATTTTCTATATTATCTTCAACAGCAGAATATATTATTTTAGCATTTGAATCTAGTTGATCGTAATAGTATTTATATTTACCAGAAGATACTGTAGTACTAGTGTTTTGATTTGCTGATTGAACATCTAAAGAACTTGATAATAATGTGTTAGAACTACTTCCTGTTGGTTCTAATGGCTTAATTGTTTCATTACTAACTTCATTTGTTCCTGTAACCAATGCCAAAATATTATTTGTATCTATACCCATATATTGGATAAAAGCATATGCTATTCCACCAATTATTCCTAAAATTAAAACTATTAATATAAATGTTAAAATTCTATTTTTCATAAAAATCTCCTAATTTTTCTAGTATCTATTTAATTATAACATTTAAATTATACAGTTGTATATAGTAATTTTTTCAAAATTGTACATATTTTTTTATTTATTGGAAATTACTAATTTAAATAATTATATACAGGAGTAAATTAATGAATTTTTCAAGATTAAAGCAATCTCTTACTAATTTAATAACATATAAAGGTCCACAAGATTCGTATGATTTTTCTGTAAATATATCTACCTCAAAAAATATAACTAACGAAGCTAATGACAAAGTTTCTAGTAATTTAAAAGATAATAAGAATATTATTGACAGAAAATATAACACATTAATAAATAGTGATATTATAATTAGAAAATTTAAATTAAAATCTAATAATAAACCCTATTCTGCTTTTATTATATACATTGATGGAATGTCTGATTCAAATTTAATTAATCAATTTATATTAAAACCTTTAATGTTAAGAAATAAAGCAAATACGTACAAAACTCAGAGTCTAAAAACTATTAATAAAGATAAAAAGGTTATTATACAAAGAGATTCTAATGACTTAGCAGTAGAAATAGAAAATTCATTATTACCACAAAATTCTTTAGTAAAAGAAACAGAGTTTAATAATATTTTTTCTGCTATTAATATGGGAAATTGTGTCCTTTTTGTAGATACCTTAGATACTGCTTTTAATTTAGATGTAAAAGGTTTTAAACAAAGAAGCGTAAGTTCTCCAAATAATGAAATAATTATTAAAGGTCCACAAGAGGCCTTTGTCGAATCAATTCGTGTAAATACTTCTATGTTACGTAGAGCAACAAATACTGAAAATTTAGTTATAGAAAACGTTTTAGTTGGGAAATTAAGTAAAACACCATGTGCTATATGTTATTTAAAAAATATAGCGAATTCAGATTTAGTTGCAGAAGTTAGATATCGTTTAAATAATTTAGAAATAGATACCCTTCTTTCTACAGGTCAATTAGAACAATTAATATGTGAAGATAATAAATACAATATTCCACAAGTATTATCAACAGAAAGACCAGATAAAGCCGCAAAAAATTTATATGCAGGCAGAGTTGTAATTTTAGTAAATGGAAATCCATATTGTATTATTTTACCAGCAACCATAGTTGATTTCATCTCTTCACCTGAAGATACAAATTTAAAGCCTATTTTTGCTAATTTTTTAAAAATCTTAAGATTTCTTGCTATGGGCATAACTTTGTTACTTCCTAGCATATATATTGCAATAGTTGATTTTCATCAAGAACTATTACCAACAGAATTATTATTCTCCTTATGGGCATCTAGAGAGAATGTACCTTTCCCTATAATTTTTGAATTATTAGTAATGGAAATTTCATTTGAATTAATTAGAGAAGCTGGCCTAAGAGTTCCTTCTCCAGTTGGCCCCACAATTGGAATAGTAGGTGCACTAGTTTTAGGGCAAGCCGCAGTAAGTGCTAGTATTGTTAGTCCTTTCCTTATAATAATTGTTGCAATTACAGGTATTGCCTCTTTCGCTATTCCAGACTTTTCTTTTGGATTTCACTTAAGGATTACTAGATTCTTATTTACGATAGCTGCATATATTGCAGGATTTTTAGGAATTGCAATCGGGTTATATGTTTATTTGTGTATTCTTTGTAGTATTAAATCATTTGGCGTTTCCTATCTAAATCCAAATGATAGTATTAACTTTAATAAAAAATCTAATAATTTCTTTGCTATGCCAACATGGATGCAAGAATTTAGACATAATTACATTCATCCTAAAAAAGAACGTGCACAAAACAATATAAGTATGAAATGGAGGCATCCTAATGAATAATATAAAATTAAGTAATTTAGAATCCGTTGGGTTAGTGCTTATAATTATTATAAATCATGTTATACTTAATTTTTCTAAAAGTATAATAGCTAATACAGGTTCTGCCTCTGCTCTTAATAATATATTTATTGGAATAATAGTTCTATTATTTGTTCAACTACTACTATTCCTATTTAAACATTTTTCTGGTCAAGATATTTTAGATGTTTCGCAGTATTTAGGAGGAAAAATATTAAAAGTAATTACTGGATTTCTTTTTATAACTTATTTTATAGTTTTTACAAGTATTCTACTTAGAAGTTTTTCGGAGAATTTAAAAATAATATATCTAGACAAACTTCCTATAATAGTAATTGTAATATTTTTTATTTTCGCAATTACTTTCGGAAACAAATTAGGCTTTAAGGTAATTTCTAAAGTTAATTTATTAATACTTCCTGTCATTCTTTTTTGCATAATTTTCGTTTTGCTTGCTAATTTTAAGAATTATGATTTTAATGGGCTATTTCCTATTTTGGGAAGTGGAATAAAATCAACTTTTATTACGGGTTTAAGTAATATGTTCGCATTTTCCAGTCTCTCTATACTTTATTTTTTACCTCCAATGGTAGAAGATGCAAATTCATTTAAAAAAATCGCAAGAATTTCAACCATTCTATCAATAGTATTATTCTTTTTTAGCATACTTTCTTTTTTAGCACTATTTCCTTTTATAAGAAATAGTGAGGAAATAATGGCACTATATCTTGCTACTAGGTATATCGAATTTGGTAGGTTTTTCCAAAGACTTGATGCAATATTTTTGCTAATTTGGACAGTTGCAGTTATAAGTTACCTTTGCATAGCTGTAGCTCTATCTATAAACGTATTCAAAAAAATTTCTAATATAGTAGATGCTAATGGTGTTCTTTATTGCTTTGCTGGAATAATTTTTCTTATAAGTCTAATTCCTACTAATCTGGCACAATTAAATTTTATCGAAATTAATATATTTAAATATGTAGTATTTATATTATTATTTGCATATAGCCCATTAGTTTTAATATTTGCCAATATAAAAAAGAGATTGAGGGGTGGAAAAAATGAAAAAATTCCGTAGATTTTTACTCTATATTCTTGTGTTTTGTATTATTTCTATCCTTATTTTCTCACTTTCTGGTTGCTACAGTATTCAAAGTATAGACGATTTAGCATATGTGGTTGCACTCGGAATAGATTTGGGACAAGATAATAATTTAGAGCTTACAATACAACTCACTTTTCCTAATAGCTCTGACAGTAGCTCTACTTCCGGTGAAGCAGCTCCAACAATTATAAATAGTGTTGAATGTTCATCTATTAATAGTGGTATAAATTTACTAAATAGCTATATTAGTAAGGAAATTAACCTATCACATTGTAAAGTTGTAATATTTTCTGAAGCAATTGCCAACAGAGGAATTGGTTCAGAAATATATACTCTTTCTAATCAAGTAGAAATAAGACCTGATTGCAATATAATTATTTCTAAATCTTCTGCTAAGGAATATATTACAAATTCAAAACCAGAATTAGAAAATTTGGTAGCAAAATATTACGAATTAACACCTTATTCTAATGAATATACTGGACATATAGTAAATGCCACAATATCTACTTTTTTTAATGCCTTAAGCGCTAATTACAGTGATCCTGTCGCAATCTTGGGAAATGGAAATAAACTCAAGTTAAACTCTTCTGATAACTCTATAGATCCAGAACAAGAATTTAATATTGTTGCTGGTCAAAATCCTTTAATAGAGTATGATAGAAAAAGCGAAAATTTAGGAGTTGCTGTATTTAAACAAGATAAACTAGTCGGAGAATTAACAGCATTTGAGAGTCTATTACATTTAATACTAACAAATCAATTTGAATCTAGCATTATTTCGATAAACAATCCTTATAAAGAAAATTCTTCTATAGATGTTGCTCTTTATTTTCACAAAGACACAAAAATAGATGCAAGATTAGTTAATGGTTCTCCTTATGTAAAAAGTAACGTATATCTTAATGCTCGATTATTATCTGTAGATAATAATTCTGAAAGCCTTACACCTGAAAAAATCAATGACTTAGAAGTTTTAATAAATTCTTATTTAGAAAATGCCTTTCTGAATTATCAATACAAAACAGCTAAAATATATGAAGCAGATATAGATAATGTTGGTAAGAATCTAATTAAACATTTTAAAAATGATAAAGATTGGAGTGATTACAACTGGTCTGCAAATTATAAAAATACTTTTTTCGATATTGATGTAACAACAAATATTAAATCAAGCTTTTTATTATCAAGTTAGGAGTTTACTATGTTTTTTGTATTTTTTATTATTTCTATTATTATTTTTTGTAAAACTATTAATTATGCGATCTATGAAATAAAAGTAAATAGCAATAAATCTGCTGGTATTACTATTATAATTATGGCATTTATAGTTTTAATTTTTGCTCCGTTTATTACTTTATTTAGATAAATTTTAATTCATATATAGAAGAAAGTCTTTAGTCAAAAAACTAAAGACTTTCTTCTTGCTCTACTTCTGGAATTCTTTTAAACGATATTCTTTTTTCTTGTTTATTTGCATCTATTACTTCTATATTTATTTTATCTCCTATTTTAAAAGTTTCTTTGGTTCTTTCCCCTATTAAAATCTTATGGTCTGCATCATATTCGTAATATTCGTCACCTAAATTTTCGAATCTAATAAGTCCTTCTACAGTATTTTCTAATTCTACAAATACACCAAACTGTGTAACTCCAGAAATAATACCTTCATATTGTTCCCCTATCTTTTTACTCATGTATTCGGCTTTCTTAATATCTATGCTATCCCTTTCTACTTGTGTCGCAATTTTCTCCCTATCTGATGATTGTTTAGCATCATTTTCTGCTACTTTGTTATAAAACTCTACTTGCTTTTCTGACATTGTATAATCATATTTTAAATACTTTGAAATAATTCTGTGTATAAATAAATCGGGATATCTTCTAATTGGTGAAGTAAAATGACAATAATATTTACTGGCTATTCCAAAATGTCCTTTGTTTTCTGAATCATATACAGCAACTTTTAAAGTTCTTAAAATCATGTTAGAAACTATTTTTTCCTCTGGTTTTCCTTCTACTTCTTTTAAAATTTTAGAAAATTCTGCTGGATAAATTTTTCCCTCTTTAACATGGATTTTATAGCCAAAATTAAATAATAATTTATTTAATTCGTTTACCTTCTCTATATCTGGTTCTTCGTGTACACGGTATATAAAAGGCGCTTTAAGCCAATAAAATTTTTCTGCAATTGTTTCATTTGCTGCTAGCATAAATTGTTCTATTATTTCATTTGCAAAAGTTGTTTCATATTTGCATACATCTATTGCATAACCATCTTGATCTAAGATAATTTTACTTTCTGGTATATCTAAGTTTAAGTAACCTTTTGTTATTCTCTTTTCTTTTAATATTTTAGCCAATTCTTCCATAAGTTTAAAATCTGCTATATAGTCTTTATATTTAGTTACTATCTCTTCATTTGAATTATCTAATATTGCTTGTACATCTTTATATGACATTCTTCTTGTAACATTTATTATTCCTTTATATACTTCACTAGAAATTATCTTTCCTTTATTGTCTATCTCCATGCTTACAGATAATGTATATCTATCTTGTCCTTCATTTAAACTACAAATTCCATTTGAAAGTTCTCTTGGAAGCATTGGAATAACTCTATTTAACATATATATACTTGTGCCTCTTAATAGTGCTTCCTTGTCTAGTAATGTATTTTCTTGTACATAATGGCTTACATCAGCTATATGAACATCTAACTTATAATTTCCATTTTCTAATTTTTGAACACAAACAGCATCATCTAAATCTTTTGCATCTTCACCATCTATCGTAAAAATATCATATTTACTGCGAAGGTCTACTCTTCCTGCTATATCATTAGGATTAATTTTATCTCCAAATTTTTGTGCTTCTTTTACTACATCCTTTGGAAACCTGTATGGCAAATCATAATCTTTAATTAAAGAAAGCATATCGATACCTGCTTCATTTACATTTCCTATAACCTCTAATATTTTTCCTTCTGCCTTCTTACCTTTTTGTGGATATTTAGTAATTTGTACAAGAACTTTATGATTATTTCTAGCCTTTCCAAAATTCTTTTTAGAAATAAATATATCCCTACAAAGCTTCTTATCATCAGGTATTACAAAACCAAAATTTTTATTTTTTTGGAAAGTTCCTACTAAAGTATCTTTTTTGTGTTCTATAACTTTTAATATTATTCCCTCTTGTCTTGCTCCATTTGATTTTTTCTTTAATTTTACTAAAACTCTGTCACCACTAAATGCATCTTTAGAATCTTCTTTAGCAATATAAATATCATCTTCTTGGTCTTCTACGATAACAAAACCAAAACCTCTTTCATGTCTTCTAAAAATTCCTTCTATAAATCTATTTTCTTCTTGCATTTATCTCTTCCTTTCGAAATATGGGCTCGGGGACATCTGGATTTTGAGACATCCGGGATTTGGGGACATCCGGAATTTTGGGACGGTCCTTTTTTCCCTGTTTTTATTATTATCTCGTGATTATTAAATTTTTATTACTTGTCCTCTAGCATTATTTTATTTATATTAGCATTATATTTCTAATACAAAAAAAGCAGACATATGCTGCTTTTTTACCTCAAATTATTTTATTAACATAAATACAATTCCTAATATAATTGTTAAAATTGCAAATATTACTCCTAATATAATTGTCCATCTTTTTTGCTTTCCTGCTTTTGTTCTACCTTTGTTTTTATCATAAAAATTATTTGTTGCAGTATCTGTAATCGCTCCAGATGCTCCGTTATCTTCTTTTTCTTGAACTAATGTTAATATAATAATTGCTGCAGCAACTATAATATATATTACTATTAATGCATATTTTAATATTTCCATCTTGTAAATTCCTCCCAAGTTTTCAAACTTTTTTTATTTTAACATATATATTTTATAAAATCAAATATTTTAATCATTTTTATCTTTTTTGAATTTCTTCCATATAATGTTAGGTTTTCTTTCTTTTTCTGGTATTCTATCTGTAACAATATCTTTTATTAATGTTTTCTTTAAAGTTTCTTCATTTACATCAGCTATTAATTTACCATCTTTAGCAATTGATATTTTACCTGTTTCTTCTGAAACTATAACTGCTATTGCATCCGATTCTTTTGATATTCCAATTCCTGCTCTATGTCTTGTTCCTAATTCTTTTGCTATGTCTTGCCCACTTGCTAATGGTAACATACATGCTGCTGCTTTTATTTTATTATTACTAATAACAACAGCCCCATCATGAAGCGGAGTTTTTGGCACGAATATATTAGTTAAAAGTTGTGGAGATACATCTGCATCAATTAAAATACCTGTATCTATAATATCTTTTATTCCAATATCTCTTTCTATTACTATTAGTGCTCCTATTTGTCTTTTTGACATTTCTTCTGCTGCTATTACTATTTTATATATATCTTCTTTGTTTTTTGTTTCTATATCTTCTGTAAATCCCAGATATTTCTTTAACTTATTAGTTCCTAATTGTTCCAATGCTCTTCTTATCTCTGGTTGGAAAATAATTATTAGAGCTAATACTCCCCAACTTACTACTTTGTCTAAAATTGCATGTAATATTGTAAGTTTAAATACTCCACTAAGCCATGTTACTACTAATAATAAGACTATTCCCTTTAAAACTTGCCATGCTCTAGAGTCTTTTGTAAGTCTTAATATTTTATATGCTAAAAATATAACTATTGCTATATCTATTAAAAACAATACTAAATCTATTGGATGTTCCCACATTTGCATAATCCTAGCCAAAATATTAGTTTCGTAAAAGTCTGAGATTCCTGTAATTATATCATCTTTCATTATTTACTCCCTATTACATACCAATTAAATAGTATACTAATGTTCCTCCTACACTAACTACCATTAAAGCCGCTAAAATGCCTGCTGTAATTTTTACAAAAATATTACTTCCTGAATGTTTTTTCTCTTTTTTAGACATTTTATTTCCTCCTTGTATATACATAATACGAATATAGTTTACCACATTTTATTTTTTTTGTAAACCTAAAAATTTTCTTAAAAACTTAAAATATATTATTTATTATTTCATACGAAAATAGGGATTTGAGGAACGTCCCCAAATCCCTATTTTCTATCTCATTACTCTTCTTCATTTATGTACTTCTTTGTATACCTAAATTGAATTATTACTCCAAATATAAAAAGTATCGCATCTATAACTGTAATTATTATAAATGTTTCTTTTTGTACACTCTTTACTTGTTCTACGTAATTATTTTGACTTTCTATCATAGTACTTTTTTCTTCGTCATCTATCTCTTCACTATTTTGTATTTGTTCTTCTGATGCAGCTCTTGCATCTTCTAATCCTATTAATGTAACAGCATAATTTAATGTATTAAATAAAGAAACAACTATTAGTACTAATACATAAAAAATTATGATATTTCTTTTAAATTTAAATAAATTCTTATCATCCATTTTCCTTGTCTTAAAAACATCACTTGTAGCAAGCTTTGTTGGAAAAAATATTAATATTCCCATTGTAACAATAGAAAATATTGATAATACTAACATATTAACTTTGCCTAACATAAAATATTCTATAACTGTAATAATTATAGATATTACAATATAGTATAATATAAATCTCCAAATAAATGCCCAAGTCATTTTCCCAGAAGTTTTTAATTCTTTTTCCATTCTTTTTCCTCCGTATAACTTATAAAATTCATATTGATATTATATTCTGTTTACTAATCCATGTCAATTTCTATCTTTATATTATACTTCTAAACAAAATTTATTTTTCTTTATCTAACAAATCTTTAATTGTATGCCATGCTAAAACAGCGCATTTAACTCTAGCTGGCATATTAGAAACATTTTTAAATGCTATAGCATCTTCTAATTTTTCAAGTTCGCTATCATCTTTTATCTCTCTTTTAATCATTCCAATAAAAGTATCTATAATTTCTAAAGCCTCTTTTTTTGTCTTACCAATTAAAGTATCTATCATAATAGAAGTAGAAGCTTGTGATATAGCACAACCATGACCGGTAAACGCTAAATCCTCTATTACATCTCCATTCATTTTTATTTCTAATTCTATTTCATCACCACAACTTGGGTTATGACCCATTTCGCATTTGTCAGGATGTTCTAATTTTCTCTTATTATGTGATGCCATACTATGTTCCATAATTAAATCTGTATAAACTGAATCTAAATTATCCATTAGTCTATTCCTTTCTTAAAGCTTATAGCATACGCCAAAAGACTTTCTGTACACAGTTTGGCGACGCCAAAATGAAATTATTTTTTAACACTTCTCCATCTTTTAAACATATCATTAGCCCTATTAAGAGCCATTATCAACCTATCTATATCTGCTTTAGTATTATAAATATACATACTTGCTCTACATGTTGCAGGAAGATTTAAAAATCTAATTAATGGTTGTGCACAATGGTCACCTGCACGTACACAAACTCCGCAAGAACTTAAAATTGTTGCTGTATCATGTGGATGAACATCTTTTATATTAAAAGAAAGTACTCCTATTTGATTTTCATTTGTCTTTGGAGCATATATATCTACAAAATCTAATTTGCTCATTTCAGCTTTTGCATATTCTAAAAGTTCATTCTCTATTTTTTCTACATTATCCATTCCTATATTTTCTAAATAATCAATTGCAGCTGCTAGTCCAATTGCTCCACCAATATTTTGTGTTCCTGCCTCAAATTTTGATGGTGGTTTTGCAAATGTTGTTTCTTGTTCGTAAACATATTCTATCATATCTCCACCCATAAGGAATGGATTCATTTTATCTAGCAATTCATATTTTCCATAAAGTACACCTATTCCCATTGGAGACATTAATTTATGGCCTGAAAACACAAAGAAATCTGCATCCATTTTTTGTACATCTACTTTAATGTGTGGCACACTTTGTGCTCCATCTACGATAACAACCGCTCCAACATCATGTGCTCTTTTTATTATTTTTTCTAGTGGTGTTTTTATGCCTAAAACATTAGAGATTTCTGTTATACTTACAATCTTTGTTTTATCTGTTATTTTTTTGTTTATTTCTTCATCTGTTATCTCATAATTTTCATTAATATACATATATTCCAATTTAGCGTTTTTTATTTTTGTAACTTTTTGCCAAGGTACTAAATTAGAATGATGCTCCATAATAGAAATAACTACTGTATCTCCTTCTTGTAGATTTTCTAATCCATAAGAATTTGCAATTAAGTTTAAGCTTTCTGTTGCATTTTTAGTAAAGACTATTTCTTCTGGTCTTTTCGCATTTATAAATTTTGCAACTTTTGCTCTTGCTTTATCATATTCTGCTGTAGAATCTATGCTTAAATCATATGTCCCCCTATGTGGATTTGCATTATTCTTATTATAATATTCTTCTACTGCTTTTAATACCTGATAAGGTCTTTGTGATGTTGCACCACTATCTAAATATGCAATATCTCTATTTTCGAATATTTTAAAATCTTTTCTAATTGTTTCAGGATTCATTAATCTAGCCTCCTATCAACCTCTTCTAAAATTAAATTTTGTACAGTCTCTTCTTTAATTCCTTGTATTACAGAATTAAATTTAGCTTTAACAATCATTTTCTTTGCCTCTTTTTCACTTATTCCTCTTGTCATAATATAGAATAATTCGTTATCATCTACTTTACCTGTTGCTGTGCTATGTTCTCCTTCCACATCATCTTCTGTACATAAAAGCATTGGTAACGCCTTAGAATATGATGTATCAGAAAGAAGTGTACAATATTCGTTTTCTTTTCCTTTTGCTTTTTTAGAACCTGTTTTAAAATCTATTGTACCTTTAAAATTCTTTCTTGCTTTATCTTTTAACGCTCCATTTACTTCTATATCAACATTTGTTTTTTCTCCATATAGTTCTGTAATATAATTTAAGTCTATTTTTTGTTCTTCTTTTCCTAAATAGATTGAATGTAGTTTATTAACTGATTTGTAACCAGCTAATTTTGCATAATAATTTACTACATTATATTTCCCACCAAACTCTACCATAGAAAATAATGTTTTGCTTTCATCTTCTATGTTAGAATTTACAGAATAAAAATTGCTTATTTTTGTATTTAATAAATTTACAATTGTTACATGAATATCTGCATTTGCTCCGATTTGTGCACTACAAATTCCATTATGATATCCATTGATTTCATCTACTGATTTATATATAACAATTATATTTGCTTTTGTATTATCTTTTGCGTTTATATTAATATTATCAACTAAAACATTATTAGATTTGTCCAAATTATATTCTATTATAATTGGCTCTTTTAATTTTTTATCTATATCTATTTTTAAATCTACATTTGATTGCTCATTTGATTGATTTAAGAAATATTCTCCTAACCCAAATTTTAGCTTTACTTCTTCCTTGTGATTTAATACACAATTTTCATTATCTATTTTTTTTATATTTTTAAATTCCTTAATAACCGGTTCTTCAAAATCTTTTATCTCTATATTATTTATTCCATAATTTTTAGATGTTCTAACTGGAGTCTCGTTTAATACTATATTTCTCATTATCCTATACTCCCTTCTAATTCTAGATTTATTAAGTTATTCATTTCTACTGCATATTCTAAAGGAAGTTCTTTAGAAATAGGATATGCAAATCCTCTAACTATCATTGCTTTTGCTTCTTCTTCTGAAATTCCTCTTGACATTAAATAGAATATTTCTTCATCACTTATTTTTCCTATTTTTGCTTCGTGTGAAAATTCTACTTCTTCTGTTCTAATATCACTTACTGGAATTGTGTCAGATTTAGATTTATTATCCAACATTAGTGATTCACAAGATACAGATAATTTAGAATTTTTAGCAACTGGCATAACTCTTTCTAAACTTCTAAATGTTGCAATTCCACCATCTTTAGAAATTGATTTAGAGTTAATTACTGATGAAGTATTTGGTGCATTATGCACAACTTTTAAACCAGTATCTAGGTTTTGTCCATGTCCTGCAAAAGAAATTCCTGTATATTCCATTTTAGAATTTGCTCCATTTAAAACTGCCATTGGATATAACATAGAAACTTTTGATCCAAATGAACCTGTTACCCATTCTATTTTTCCACCTTCTTCTACTAAAGCTCTTTTGGTATTTAAGTTCATCATATTTTTAGACCAATTCTCTATTGTTGAATATCTTAAATGTGCATTTTTCTTAACAAATAATTCTACACAACCTACATGTAAATTTACTTTGTTATATTTTGGTGCAGAACAGCCTTCTATAAAATGTAAGCTTGCTCCTTCATCTACGATTATTAGAGTGTGTTCAAATTGTCCAGATTCTGGTGAGTTTAATCTAAAATATGATTGTAAAGGAATATCTACTTGTACACCTTTTGGTACATATACAAATGATCCCCCTGACCATACTGCTCCATGTAATGCTACAAATTTATGGTCTGATACAGGTACACATTTCATAAAATGTTCTTTTACTATATCTTCATAATCTCTTACTGCTGTTTCCATATCTGTATATATAACACCTTGCTTTACTAAATCTTCTTTTATACTATGATATACAACTTCTGAATCATATTGTGCACCAACACCAGCTAAAGATTCTTTTTCTGCTTCTGGAATTCCTAGTGCATCAAATGTATTTTTTATATCTTCTGGAACATCATCCCAACTACTTTTCATAGCTGTTTTTGGTCTTACATATGTTGCAATTTCATCCATATTTAATTCGTCTAGATTTGGTCCCCATGTTGGAAGTTCTAATTTATTATATGTTTCTAATGCTTTTAATCTAAACTCTCTCATCCAAGGTGCATCATTTTTTTGTTTTGAAATTTCTTCTACTATTTCCTTAGTTATACCTTTTTTAGATTTATAACTATATTCATCTTTATTTTTTATGTCATAAATATTTCTAGAAATATCTTCTATTTGAGTTTTCTTTTCTGACAATTTTTTCACCTCTACTTCTTGTATTCTTCATATCCTTTTGCTTCAATTTCGTTTGCTAAATCACCTGTACTTGTTTTAATTATTTTTCCATCTACTAAAACATGTACATAATCTACATGTAATCCTTGTAAAATCTTTGTTCCATGAGTTATTATTAATACTCCATTATTTTCATTACTATACATTTTTATTCCTTTAGAAACTGTTTTTATAGCATCTACATCAAGGCCTGAATCTGTTTCGTCTAAAATTGCAAGTTTTGGATTTAATGTAAGCATTTGTAGTATTTCATTTTTCTTTTTCTCTCCACCAGAAAAACCAACATTTAAGTTTCTGTTTGCATATTCTGGTTTCATTTTTAATTCTTCCATATTTTTTTCTAATTCTTTTTTGAATTCAAATATTTTAACTGGTTTTCCTGTTGTTGCTATTTTTGCATATTTTAAAAAGTTTGTAACACTAACTCCTGGAATTTCTTTTGGTGATTGGAATGACATAAATATTCCTTTTCTTGCTCTTTCGTCTGTTTTTAGTCCATTTATGTTTTCACCATCTAATATAATATCTCCTTCTGTTTGTGTATATTCTGGATTTGCTAATATTACATTAGATAGTGTAGATTTACCAGCACCATTTGGTCCCATAATTACATGTACTTCACCTTTATTTATTTTTAGGTCTAATCCTTTTATTATTTCTTTATCTCCTGCTTTTGCATGTAAATTTTTTATTTCTAATAATGTTTCGCTCATTTTAATAACTCCTTTATATTTATTCTTCTTATTATTTTTTATACTATTCGTTTTTGTTAGCTTACGCTAACTTTTATACATTTAATATGTGCAACTTTTAAATTGCACATACATATTGTATTATATTTGCCATTGTTTGTCAATGCTAACAATCTAATTTTTTCCGCAATATTATTACATTTTCCACCTTTTTACCACAGTCATAGGTACTTCATAATCTTCTACTAAATCTGATATTTCTTTTGACATTCCATTCATAAGCCAATCTAATAAAATTTCTTTTTTTACAGGTATCTCGCTTTCTATCTCAACAATTATCATATCAACTAAAGCTCTTGCAGTCATTTCTACTAAAAATTCTAATTGTTTTGTAAGTTCCACCTTAGTTTTATGCTTTATAATCTTCTTTAAATAAAATCTCGTTTTATTTAGAATTAGCTTTTCAAATGTTTCACTAGAATCATCTTTTATAGCATGCATATAAAAATTCTTTTTTTCTGCTAAAATATCTATAATATATTTAAGCCAACTTTTTACACTAAATCTTTCTTCCCCAGTATAAATTACAGAACCACAATCTTCTTCATATATCCAATTAATTAAATCTTTCTTATCTAAAAAATATCTATAGAATACTTGTCTTGATATATCACAATTTACAGTTATATCAGTAATTGTAATTTTATCTATAGGCTTCTTTTCGACTAGATTCATTAGTGAACTTGCAATTTTTTTCTTCGTTTTATCACGAACTCTCACGTCCTCACCCCACATATTTTTTTACGAACATTATAGATATGTAAAAATTTTGTCGGAATTTAAATTTTGCATATTTACTATCTCATTTTTTACCTATATGATTATACCATATATAGCGAAGTATTTAAACATAACAGGGGGTAAAAAATGGAGACAGTAAAAACAAAAGAGCCAAAAGCAACGGTTCAAAAAACTAATACAACAGATAAAACAATTTTATCAATTATTAGAAATGAAAACAAAGAATTAAAAGAAGAAAACTCTAATAAGAATACAATGTTAGCTTCAACACAACGTGACTATATTGCTGGTGAAGTTTCTAGAGATTTAACACAAAGAGTTTTATTACCAAAGAAAATTGTTGATGCACATAAAGAAGGAATTTTGCACTTTCACGACATGGATTACTTTATTCAACCAATCCATAATTGTTGTTTAGTTAATATAAAAGATATGTTTGAGAATGGTACTGTTATGAATGGCAAATTAATTGAAGAGCCAAAAAGTTTTAGAGTAGCATGTATTGTAATGACCCAAATAATTGCAGTTGTTGCAAGTAATCAATATGGTGGTCAATCTCTTGATATAAGCCATTTAGGCAAATATTTAAGAAAATCACACGATAAATTAAAAGAAAAATATAAAGTTGCATTTGGAGATACATTATCAGATAAAGAAATAGAAAAGATTGTTAGAATTGGTGTAGAAGAAGAATTAAGATCTGGTGTTCAAACAATTCAATATCAAATAAATACATTAATGACTACAAATGGACAAACCCCTTTTGTAACACTATTCTTGAATCTAAAAAAAGATGACCCTTATATAGAAGAAAATGCCATGATCATAGAAGAAATTCTAAACCAAAGAATTCAAGGAGTAAAAAATGAAGTTGGTGTTTATGTTACACCTGCATTTCCTAAACTTGTTTATGTTTTAGATGAACATAACTGCTTAAAAGGTGGAAAATATGATTATCTAACAAAACTTGCTGTAAAATGTTCTGCCAAAAGAATGTATCCAGACTATATTTCTGCTAAGAAAATGAGAGAAAACTATGAAGGAAATGTATTTAGTCCAATGGGTTGCAGAAGTTTCTTGGCTCCTTGGAAAGATGAAAATGGAAATTATAAATTTGAAGGCAGATTTAATCAAGGTGTTGTAAGTATCAACTTACCTCAAATAGGAATTATTGCAAATGGAGATGAAGATAAGTTCTGGAAATTGTTTGATGAAAGATTAGATTTATGTTATGAAGCATTAATGTGCAGACATCATGCATTAGAAGGTACTTTATCTGACATTAGTCCTATTCATTGGCAATATGGTGCAATAGCAAGACTTAAAAAAGGTGAAAAAATTGATAAACTATTACATGGTGGTTATTCTTCAATTTCTCTAGGATATATTGGATTATATGAGCTTACAAAATTAATGAAAGGTGTATCACATACTGATCCTATTGGAAAAGAATTTGCATTAAGAGTTATGAATCATTTAAAATCTAAAGTTTCAGAATGGAAACAAAAAACAGGAATTGGTTTTGCTTTATATGGAACCCCTGCAGAAAGTTTATGTTATAGATTTGCTAGAATTGATAAAGAAAAGTTTGGAGATATTAAAGATGTTACAGATAAGGGTTATTATACAAATTCATACCATGTAGATGTTAGAGAGAAAATTGATGCTTTCTCTAAATTAAAATTTGAAAGTGAATTCCAACCAATTTCTAGTGGTGGTGCGATATCTTATGTTGAAGTACCAAATATGCAAAATAATTTAAAGGCTTTAGAAGAAGTTGTTAAATTTATATATGATAATATTCAATATGCAGAATTTAATACAAAATCTGACTATTGCCAGGTATGTGGATTTGATGGAGAAATAATTATAAATGATGATAACGAATGGGAATGCCCAAATTGTGGTAATAAAGACCAAAGTAAAATGAATGTAACAAGAAGAACTTGTGGTTATTTAGGAGAAAATTTCTGGAATGTTGGTAAAACAAAAGAAATAAAAGCAAGAGTAACACACCTATGAAATTTAGGGACAGTCCTTTTTTCCCTAACCAGGATTTGGGGACGGTCTTTTTTTCCCTGTCTAATAAATTACCAATACTCATTTTATTAGAACAACAAAAATCGGGATTTGAGAAACGTCCCCAAATCCCTGCAAGGAACATCCCAAACTCCCGATTTTATAATGGTTTAAATTTTTTTGTTTCTTTATATTTACCATATTCCTTTGGAATATAATTGTCACTCCAATAATGTTTTTCTCCAATTTGTTGTTCTTTCTTATTATGTTTTTTATAGCTATCATAATTTGCTCGTTTTCTTATGTTTTGCTCATATTGAATTTTCTTCTTCTCTACTTTGTTTTTTACCTTAATTTTATTTTTACGTTCTAATTTAGGAGCCTTAACATTCTTTAACATTTGCAAATATTCATTTAATCTCTCTGTAAACTTTTTTTCTTCCTCTTCTCTGTGTAAATATTCTATATGTGGTGTTCTTTTTACAGACTCTTGTTTTATCTTATTTTCTTTTTTATTATAATTATTATATTGTTTCTGTATTACAGGTTCTGTTTCCTTTTTTTCTTTCTTTTTATCCTCTTTTACATATTCTACTCTTGCATATGTTTTCTTTTTGTTTTGTTCTTTAAGTCTTTTCTGCAATTGTTTATGCTCTTTATCTCTATTTTTTAATTTTCTTATATATTCGCTATCTTTATTCCCAATCAATTTATTTATATAACCATTCGAATATTCTCCTAATGATTCTATATATAATTTAGTTATTTTTTCTGGTTTCATTTTAGCAATATTTCGTTTTGCGTAAAATCTAAAAGTTAAAACATACATTCCTAGCTCGTTAAGTTCTACTCTCACTTCTACTGGTTTATTAGAAATTCTACTAAAATCTCTTTTTATTTGTTCTATTTTTCTTTTTATAGCTTCACCAGAATATATTTTAGAATCAAAACAGTATTCTACAGTTTTTGCTTCCATACTCAAATTACATCAACATCCTTTTCCGTCTATTTATGTTAACATATTTTGAGCTAAATTTCAAGGATTTTACCTTATAAAATTAGTTTTAACAGTTGTGTTTACTGGTTGATTAATATTATTTTGCTTTCCAATCTCTATACATTTTAAAATCCATGCCATATTTTTTCCTAAATTATACATTGTTTGCATACCTTCTAAATCTTGTACAACTTCTTCTTTATTATTTCCATGTACATTGTTCCAGTATGTAGAAGAAACTATTGGCATTTGACTAATTGTAAAATATTTGTTAAGTACATCAAAAGAAGCAACTGTTCCACCTCTTCTAGCACTTATAATACTTGCACCTGGCTTAAATTCAAAAGCTTTTTTGCCTGCATAGAAGGCTCTATCTAAAACAGATAAAATTCTTCCTGATGGATGTGCATAATAAACTGGTGTACCAAATACAAAACCATCACTTTCTTCAGCTTTTTCTATTATTGTATTTACGATATCATCATTAAATACACATCTAGCATTTCCATTTTTAGCACACATTCCACATCCAATACAATCTCTTACAGGAGTTCCACCTAAATTTATAATTTCAGTTTCTATTCCTTCTTCATTTAAGCTTTCTGCCACCTTACTTAATGCAGTATATGTACATTCTTTTCTTGAACTTCCATTAATTAATAATACTTTCATGTATAATCTCATTCCTTTCTTATATATTAATTATAATTTATCTAGTTCTTATTTAACATTTACTTATAATATATTTAAAAATACAATTATTTATGCTTTCATTTTCTGGATGAAATTGCACTCCAAATATCCTATCATTATATTCTATAACTTCTATAGTACCATCTTCTACCCTTCCTACTACTTTTAATGGTTCTTCTACTTGTGGAATTCTATATCTATGAATACTTGGCATATTTAACACTTCTTCTTTATATAAATTATATAATATACTGTTTTTATCCAATATTACCTTATGCTTTATATCTTCTATATTATCTCTTGTTAAGTCTGCATTTCTATGTCCTTCTACAGGCTCTGTAAAATCATATTTATTTTTTCTTAAATCTTCAAATAACTCTATAATACTGCCTTCATAATTTCGTTCTTTCTTTTCTTTGCATAGCAAAAAATATATAGCTAAAGTTTGCATTCCCATACAAATTCCTAATAATGGCTTATTATTTTTTACTGCATAATCGACTACTTGTAGATGGTATGGATGTATTTTTCCACCACCTGACAATATGAATGCATCATATAAACTTAAGGTTTCTTCATCAACATATGCACTACAAGGTAATACCCCACTAACAATTGCTCCAGCTTCATTTATTCTTTCTATATAATTATTTATAAAATAATATTTATCTTCATATACCAAGTCTGTCTTAAATAAATTATTAGATGCTGGTACAAGTCCTATTATTTTTTTCATTTTATTCACCCTTTCTGTTCTTCTTTTTTTGCAATTATCCAAAATACATGCCAATGTTTAATTTGATGCATTGCAGATTCTCCATCTCTTTCAATCTCATTTAACTTTAATATTTTAAAATCTTTTAATAAATCTTCTATTTCTTCTTTTTCATAAAACTGAATTTTATCATTTCCGAACCATGAATCATTCTTCCCAAAGAAATTACATAAGAAGTATCCATTTTCATTTAAAGAATCGTTTATTTTATCTAGCAACTTAACTAATGCCTCTCTATCACAAAAAGGCAAAGCCTCATATGAAATAATTAAATCTGTTTTTGGTAAGTCTATCTCAGAAAATTTAGCCTGCACAAAATTTAATCTTGCTTTTTCTTCTTCTGTTAAATCTTTATACAAAAATTTTGTTACATCAACTCTATCGATAGCAGTTACAATTATATTATTTTGTACTAAAAATTTAGTATCTCTACCTGCGCCACACCCTAAATCAATTGCTGTTTTTATACTTGGATTATTCTGTATAAAATTTACCAAAATCTTATGTGGCTCTAGTTTACTATTGTTTTCAAAAAAGTTCATCTTATTTCCAAATCCCCCCATTAATAAAACATGTTAGTGCCATTAAAAATGCTTGCTCTGCTAAATCTATCCTAGTTACTTGTCCATGGCTTAGTTGAAATATTCCACCTTGTGGAGCTTTAAGCTCTTTACTTTCGAAAAGTTTTGCAAGCACATAGCTTAATTCTTTTTTCTTTACTTCGTCTATATATCTATCTGGAATTGGATATGCAGGACCAAACCCAACAGCTCCTTCTTCATTTTTATTTTCGATATATACTGTTGTTAAATTTAACCATGTTCCAAACTTATCTGTTATTCCAGATTCCATTGCTACAAAAAAATCTGCTTCTATCATATTTTCTTCTGCATATTTTTTTAAGTTCTTTACTCTGTTTTTTGCACCTTGTAATATTTCATCATTTACTGGCTGGTCAGCAACCTCTGATTCTACACTTATTCCCTCTATTGTAACATCTTTAAAGTACTTTTCGAATGCCCTTTTGGCACCTCCTATTTTTCCTTTATTTTTCGTTCCAATCAATATTTTCATATTTTATCACCTTATCTTAACAAGTCTTCTAAAACTATAGATTTTGATATATCTAGTTCCCTTTTCATATAATCATAATATTTTTTTAGTTGTTCATTTTCCTCTACTATTTCTCCTGTTTGTATATTAAACCATAATTCATCATAGTAAAAGTCAGCTGTAACGATTCTTTCGTTATTTAAACATATAAAATCTTTTTTAGCTAACATATTTGTTCCTAAAGATACTCCTGAATCTAAGTTACATAGATATGCAAGTGTTGGTTTTATGTCTAATTTACTAACAGGTTTATCTATTCTTAAATTGCTAATTCCTGGAATTCTCATCCCCGCTAATACTCTAATATAATTTAATTTTATATCTACATCTGTAACATTTCCATCTAATTCACTTAAAAACTCTATCATTTCGTTATTATACATATCTAGTCCATTGTGGTCGCCATATAAAATTATTACAGTATCATCATATAAATCAGCTTTTTTTAGTTCATCTATAAATATACCAAATGCATAATCTGCGTAATTGGCTGATTCTAAATAATTTCCAAAGAAAGTATCTTTATATTTTCCAACATCTATACTAACTTTACTTCTATCTTGCAAACCATCTAGTGTAAAACCAGTATGTGATGAAGCTGCAACAATATATGATATAAATGGTGCATCATAATTTGATAATTTTTCTACAGCTTGTCTGTATAATAATTCATCTGACAAATAGCCCATTACATCTTCCGAAGTATCTGCAAAAGTGTCTTTTAATTCTACATGGTCAACCTCCATATTGTTATATACATTAGTCCTATTCCAAAAATATCCATAATTTCCGTGCATATATGAAGTTGTATAATCCTTTTGATGGAATATTTTAAAGATATCATCATATGTATTTTTATAATATCTACTATATGCCATTCCATTTTCTACTGGATATAATGATGTAATAGTAGAAAATTCTGAATCTGCAGTTGTAGAATAGCTTTGCATATACATATTAGAAAGTCTTATATTTTCATTTATAAATTTATTTAGGTTTGGTGTTATTTCTTTATTATTTATAGTTTTATTTAGGACAAATTCTTGCATAGATTCTAATTGAAGAATTATTACATTTTTGCCTTCCATTGATCCTGCAATATCTAGATAACTTTCTTCATATTCTCGGTTATATTCTTCTTTTAGAGAATCATATGCATCCATCGCTTCTTTTTTATTTTTATATTTTACTTGTTTTGAGCCATCTATAGCATTTAATATATCTGATATATGATATCCATAAATTGTTGCTTTCTTTATTTGTGTATCTCTATTATATGGATCTTCTAAAGCTTTTTCATTTCCCTCTATTGCTGATGTAATAAATACATATATTGCAAATAATCCAATTAATGTTCTAATAACAATATATGGTACTTTGGTTTTTTCCCCTTTTTCTAATTTTATAAATTTTGATACAAATAAAATCACAAGAAGTAGTATATCTATAAAATAAAGTATTTGATGCATTTTTAATAGCATTGGCAATGTTGACATTATTTCTTCACCATATTGAAGATTAGTTATTTGTAATACAGATAACACATTACTTGAATAAGTATAATAAATATTGTCTGCAAACAAAATTATACTTATTATCGTATCTAATACGATTCCACCTATATTTCTTCCTTTTTTAGGTAATACACATAATATTCCAAATAATGATAAAATATATATTATACTACTTTGTATTGTTTTTATATCAATTTTTTCATTTATACATACTGTACTTTTATAAAATAATATAGTTTTTAATATTATAAAAATTGCAAGTATTATAATGAAAAAACTAGAATTAATAATCTTATTTAATATTTCTTTTGTTTTTTCTTTCACAAATTTCTCCTTTTTCCGATAATTATTGCAATTAATATATCATATTTTTGGTTTCTTTTCTAGCTATATTTAATTATTTCAATTTTTGGGTAATCCCTCTAAATCCAGTCTAACTAAGCACTTAGGTTGAATAATTAACATAATTATGGTATAATAAAAAGTGACTATAAACTGTTGCTTTGTATCGTATCAATTGATACTTTGCAACTTGATAAGAAAAGGAGAACAATATGATGACAAACAAAATGATGAAGAATGCAAATGTTAACCCTGGAGCAACAACTAAAGCAAAACCTGCTTCTGTGCTTCCTAAAGTTACTAATCCACAACCTACACCCATCGACCGGCTAAAAGACTGGTGGAAGAACCACTTTGGAACCCAGAAGGCTCGGCAGGCTACTGCAAAATCAGTTTCTCGTAGCATAGATCATGCTATCTCCAACTTTTCAAGGGCAATGACGTTTAACCTAATATTGGCTCTGTTGGCAATGTTAGTCGTTGAATTCTGTCCTGAAGTTTCTGGAAAATGCCCTGTCTTTTTCCAGCTCTGTGAAGGAATTCTCGTATTTTACGAGTTCCTGCTGAAAGTAGCTTTTACTCTGCTTAAAGCTTTTGTTCAGTTGTTTACGCTAAACTGGCCTGGTGCAGCAGATAGCCTCTCAGCAATGTTTGCAGAAGGTGGTCGCCTTCTTTCTGAACTGATCAACTGGGTCCAGGCAATAACGTTCTAACTTCTGTAATGCAATCGTGCAACACATCTCTTTTCAAATCTTTATCCCTCGCCACGCTGTGACGAGGGAATTTCTTTTTTTAAAACCCCAAATTTTCCCAAGCCTAGCTGTAAGTTTTCATAAGACAAAAAATCGGGATTTAAGGAACGTCCCCAAATCCCTACCATGAGTGTCTTATTCTACACTCTTTAAACTACTAATCATATCTATTTTCTTTAATGCAAAATAGGTAATTACATTTACTATAATCGTAAAAGCAACTGTAATTAAAATAGCATATAAATAACTTAATGGATGTATAACTTTTGCAAATCTAAGCATATTTATTTCACATGTACCAATTATAAAGTAATTTAAGAAATAGCCCCCAATTAGTCCTAGTGCAATTCCTATTATTGTTAATAATACTGTTTCTCTTGTTACATAAGTATATACTTCTTTATCATAAAAACCTAATACCTTAATTGTTGCAAGTTCTTTTTGTCTTTCACTAATATTTATATTAGATAAATTATATAATACCACAAATGCAAGCAATCCTGCTGAAACAATTAATATTACAACAACATAATTTAATGAACTAATTGTATCATCCAAAGTTTTCTCTGCATTTGAATTTAATGAAACTGTAGACACCTTACCACCATCTAATAACTTTTTAGAAAGCTCTTCTTGTGCTTCTTCTGATAAATTTTCAGCCTTTACAAGTAATACATTTGTATTATATGTTTCCCCATATAAACTTTCGTACATATCTTTTGTCATATATATATAATGAGCAATATAATTTTCTGTTATATCAGATACTTTAACTTCTTTATTTTCTTCTGAAGTTCCGTCTAAAGTAATTGTATCTCCAACTTTTACATCTAATAATTGTGCCAATTTATCTGTTAAAATAACTCCATCTGATGATAGGTTAACTTCTTCTTTTTTATTATCAACATCATTTATTGTAATAACATTTTTCAAATCATCTACATTTTTAGGTACTACTACTTGCAAGTCTTCTGAATATTCATTATGATTTGCAGTATCAGCTACCATATATGTTTCCACAACATTATTAACATTTTCAGTATTTTGTAATTCTGTAATAACACTTTGTCTTTCTTCATCATTCAAACTACTCTTCATACTAACTTGAAAATCATATAAAAATACTTTTTCATATTGATTTGGTAATATCGTAGATATAGAATCTTTTATTCCAAATCCAGTTAAAATTAACGAAGTACAACCAAAGATACCTATAATTGTCATTAAAAATCTCTTTTTATATCTAAATATATTTCTAATAGTAACTTTTTGTGAAAAGTTTAATCTTTTCCAAATGAATTTTACTCGCTCTAATAAAACTCTTTTTCCAAGTTTTGGAGCCTTTGGTCTTAATAGATTTGCTGGTTTTTCTTTTAAATCCCTTGCTGCTGCATAAATTGTAGCACCAACAATACAAATATATATAAGTGCTAAACCTGATGATGAGTGTTCAGAATTTAGTCCTACTACAAATTCTGGAATTGTATACATCATACTGTACATCATCCAGATAATTCTTGGTATTAATTGCAAACCTATAATTATACCAATTACTCCTCCAATAATACAAGCTAAACTAGAATAAAGTATGTATTTAAACATTATTTGTGCTTTGTTATATCCTAAAGATTTTAGTGTTCCTAGTTCTGTTCTATCTTCTTCTACCATTCTTGTCATTGAGGTTAATGACACCAATATTGCTATTGCAAAAAATACAATTGGAAATACGATACTTAAGCTATCTACACTTTGCGTGTCTTGTATAAAACTTACATATCCACTATTCTGATTTCTATCTAATATGTACCATTCTGCACTTTCTATCTCGTTAACTTTTTCTTTGGCATCAATTAATTCTGTTTCTGCATCTGCAATTTTAGTATTAAACTCTTCTTTTTTAGTAACTAATTCTGCCTCTGCTGTTTGTATTTCTTGTTTTGAAGTTTCTAATTCAGCTTTTGCATTACTTAGCTGTGTTTCTGTCTTCTTTTTGGTGCTTGCTAAAGTTTTTTCTTGTTTACTTACTTCTGCTTTTGCTGATTCAATTTTGACTTGAGCATCACTTATTGTGTTAGTTGCAGAATTTACCTTGTTTTCTATTTCTGTAATTCCAGCTTGCAACTGCATTTTATTTGTTTCTAATTCCTGTTTTTGAGTTTCTAAAGCTTGTTTTTTAGCCGTCAATGTAGCTTTTTCTTCTTCACTTAAACTACTATCGTTTAATTTATTTACTACATCATTATATGCTTGTGTTACTTGGTCTAACGATTGATTTACCGTCTGTAATGTTGACGTTAACTCTATTTTTTTAGTATTTGCCTCATCAATTTGAGTTTGAGCATTTTGTTTTTGTTCTTCTAACGTTTTCTCATTTTTTTCTATTTCGGCTTTTGCACTCTGAATCTTCTTTTCTGCATTTGCAAATTCTTTATTGGATTTTTCTTCGTTTGATTTTATCTCACTCTCACCAGTTGTTATTTGCTTTTTGCCATCTTCTATTTTAGCCTCTGCATCAGCTAGCTGTTTTTCTCCATCAGCCTTTTGAGTATTAAAATCGTTTTCTGCCTCTTGAATTTCTTCATTTGCTTCATCTATAAGCTCATTATATCTTGCTGTTTCTCTTTCTTCTTTAATTCCTTCTATTTTATCTTTTGTTTCTTCTACATAATTCTCGTATTTATTAGAACTAGTTGTATATTTTTCTGCATCCTTTAACGTTACATATATCTCGGTATATACATCTGATTCTATATTATCTCTTGAAACATAAATAAAATTATTTATTGTTCCAGAGCCTAAACTTGTTGTTCCTCTTTCTCTTGATATGTATAAAGGACTTTCTGCAGTTCCTACTATTTTCAGAGTTAATTCTTTAAGAAGCTCATTTTCCTCGTTTGCTTCCAATGTTATAGTATCACCAATATTTTTATTTGCTGTTGTTAAAAATGATGGCTCTACCAAACATTCATTGGCATTTGATGGCATACTTCCTTCAATTAATCTCGGTTTATTAATTTCTTCTATTGTTAATATTTTAGATACTAATTCTTTATTATTTACTTTTACTAAAATATCTTCTGAATATGTACCATAAACATTTTCTACATTCTCTATATTTTTTATAGCATCTATATCACTATTTGTAAGCCCTAATGTAGACATTATTTGTATATCATACACATTTTGTTCTTTATAATACTTGTCTATAGTATCTACCATGTCTGGAGATGTAGCTCTTAAACCTGCAAAAAAGCCTACTCCTAATAGTGCTATAAGCAATATAGAAATAAATCTTTTATATGAGGTTTTTATTTCTTTAAAACTATTTTTAAGTAGTGCTTTTTTCATACTTCCACCTCCTTATTACCATTCTATCTCCTCGATTGGTGTTGGATTCTCATTTATTATCATATCTTCTGCGGTTCCATTTTTGAATTTTATAACTTTATCTGCCATTGGAGCTATTGCTCCATTATGAGTAATTATTATGACTGTCATATTTTCTTTTCTAGACATATCTTGCAATAGCTTTAATATTTGTTTACCTGTTTTATAGTCCAATGCTCCTGTAGGTTCATCACATAGCAATAACTTTGGATTTTTAGCTATTGCTCTTGCAATAGCAACCCTTTGTTGTTCTCCTCCAGATAATTGTGAAGGAAAGTTATTTTTTCTTTCTGCTAAGCCTACCTTCTCCATTACTTGTTCTGGATTTAAAGATTTCTTACATATTTGTGTTGCAAGTTCTACGTTTTCTATTGCTGTTAAATTTTGCACTAAATTATAGAATTGGAATACAAAACCTATATCTTCTCTTCTATATTTTATTAAATCCCTATTTTTTAATCTGGAGATTTCTTTATTATCTACTATAACTCTTCCAGATGTAGCATTATCCATACCACCTAATATGTTTAAAGCTGTAGTTTTGCCTGCTCCACTTGGACCTACTATTACAACTAATTCTCCCTTTTCTATGCTTAAATTGGCATTACTTAAGGCGTGTATTATAACTTCTCCCATTTTATAATCTTTACATACATTTTTAAATTCGATATATGACATAATAATCACTCCTTTGTTAAGTAATTATATAAAGCTTGACATCCTTTTAGTACTTCTTCATAAGTTTTGGTAAAATTTCCTGTGTACCAAGGATCTGCTATATCTTTTTTCTCATTTGTAAAATCCAATAATTTATATACTTTATTTGCTGCATCTATACCTACAATTGCTTTTATCCTTACAATATTACTATTCTCCATCCCAATTATATAATCATATTTATCATAATCTTCTTTTTTTAGCTGTTTAGCTCTATGTTTTTGAAATGGTATATTATGTTCAAGTAACTTTTCTTTAGTCCCATAATGCATATCGTTTCCAATTTCTTCTGTACTAGTTGCAGCAGAAGAAATGTAGAAGTTTTTTTCTTGTCCGTTTTTTGCTACTATGTCTTTAAAAATATATTCTGCCATTGGTGATCTACATATATTTCCAAGACATACAAATAATACTTTTTGCATATTAAAGTCCTTCCCTTTCTCGGTTTGTTCGAATGTACATGTAAAAATGAAAGTAATTTTCTTTCAAAATATTCCTTCTATATATAAATTGTATCATACTTTTATGTCCATTTGGTAAATTTCACAAATTTTTCCAATATTACTTTTTTTATATTTTTTTATTACATTTTTGTAATAAAAATGTTGACAATTTTTAATATTTGCTCTATAATGAATTTATATTATGAAAAATACTAAAGATTTTTGACATAGATACTATAGATAAAAAGGAGAGAAATACAATGGAAAATTATAATAAAACTGATTGTTTAGCCTTAACAATCAGAAAAGAGCATAGGTTAGTAGTTATTAACAAAGCAGTTAAGAAAACTATAACAATTTCTGTTAAAACAATCTTAGCAGCAATTTGTTTAACTTTGTTAAATGTTTTTGTTTAATATATATTCAATGCATCGGGATTTTGGGGACGTTCCTCAAATCCCGATTTTTTAAAGGGATTTAGGGACGTTGTTCAAATCCCTGCTATTTCTATTTTAATTAAAAACAGTTATACATACAAAAAAGCGCCTCTTTCATATAAGAAGCACTTTTTCTTAATTTTCACTAGCATTTATAATTATTTGCTCGTTTGCTACAATAATATTTAAAATATTTTTTCCTTCATCTGGCTTTAATCTTTTTTGATTGTCATTAAAATATTTCTTTATATCTCTAGTCATGTTATTGCCAATTTGTGTTAATGACATTTCTTCTGCATTTTCTTGTTTTTCTGCTTTTTCTATTACTTTATCCTTAATGTTTATATCAACCTTAACTATTTCCTTATCATCTACTTTATAGTATAGATTTACTATTCCTGTTTCTAAATTTTCTAATTTATAATGAGCTTTTACTAATTGTATATTTTTCATATCTAAATGCTCTATTACCTCATTATTTAAATCATTTAATATTAAGATGTCTGATGATAATTTCTTTTCTGCATTACTAATTCTTATTTCTCCATTTGAATCAGTTGAGTTTATCTTTGTAACTATAAAATATCCTGCAATTATTATTGCTATTATTATAATTACAGCTAAGACTTTTCTTTTATCAATTACTCTATTCCTTTTATTTGGAGATTTTTTGTGTGAACTAGTTTTTTTGGTTGGTTCGCTTTTATATCTTTTTGCCAAAATATTTTCCCCCTTAAAAATATTCTGTTTCATATCTTTATATTGATATATAAAAGGTAGAAAGTACTTTCTACCTTTTATACTTTTGTGATTATCTTTCAACTTTTACTGATATAGTAGCTACATTTGAAGCATTTCCTGAACTATCTTTTGCTGTATATGCTATTCTATATTCTCCTACTTTTGATGTATCTACTTTTGATGGTGATGGGTATACTAATTTACCATTTTCATCATAAAAATGAATTGTAATTTCATAATCGTCAGCATCTATATAAGCATTATCAGTTAATGTTGCTCCTAATTCTGTATATGTGTCACCAACTTTTAGTGTTTGGCTCTTTCCATTTGCTGTAATTACTGGAGCTGTTGTATCTTTAACAATAACTGTTCTTACTGTAATCTTTGTATTTCCTGACTTATCTGTATATTCATAACCAATTTTATATTCCCCTGGTTGTTTAACATCTACTTCAGTTAAATGTGACTTTTTAAGTTCTCCATTTACATAATAATTTATATTTGTATATTTAAAGTTTTCTATAGTAGGGTCTGAATTATCTGTTACTTTTGCACCTTCATCTTTATAAGGTGTTCCTGCTTCTATTGTTATATTTTCTTCACCATTTAATGTAACTGTTGGCATTGTTGTATCTTTAATGTATAAATATCTTGTTGCTTGTTTTGTATTACCTGCTTTATCTGTATAAATATAGGCTATTTTATAAAGTCCTGTTTTTCTAGTATCAATTTCTGTCAATCTTGACTCAGTTACTTTGTCTGAATTAGGATCTGCATAATAGTTTGCATAAGTGAATTGGTAGTTGCTAGAAATAAAGCCGTCAATATTGTCTGTTACAGTTGCACCTGCATCTACATATTCACTTCCTGCTTCTATAGTAATAGGTTCTTCAGTACCATTTAACTTAATTGTTGCTGGTGTTTTATCAAAAAATACTCTATTTCCATTAGATGGTTTTGTTTCATCTGTCATTTTATTTCCAAATAAATCTACTAAATCAGAAATTTTAAATGTAATTTCTCCATCTACAAAAGCTGTATCTTCTGGAATTTCATAAATTAGAACATAACTATATCTATCATTTTTTTCATCATAATTAGCTTTTACTAGATTTCCATCCATTGGATATTCTACACCATTATTTATTAATGTAAATGATGGATTATGTGCTAATTCTTCTTTAACACCTATACTTACCCAAAGTTTATCTCCTATTTTTGCATAAAATTCATGTTTTGTACTATCATCACCATTAACCATGATGTTTGAATACTCTCTTGTTGGAGCTACTGCATCATAGTTAAATGTATATTCAGCTGTATTTCCAGCTTCATCGCTAGCAACAACAGTATTTACACCTTCTTTTAAGTATGATTTTAATGCTTCATAAGAAATTTCTCCGTTTGTAAGAATTAATGTTTCACCATTAATTTCATAAGAAGCTACACCATTATCGTCTGTAACTTTAAAACCTATTCTACTATAATTACCTTCTGAACCAGAAATCGAATCTTCTGTTGGCTCTATAGTTGGTTTTGTGTTATCTATTATTACATTTGTATATTTTCCATCATTTATATCAGCATTTGTTAAAGGTGTTCCTTCATTTCCTGCAACATCTTTGTATCCATATACTTTAAATGCTACTTCACCTTCTGGTGTATTTTGGTCTATCTTAACATCTGCCATATAGTAATAAATATTTGATTCTTCAATTGAACTATCTGGACGATATGTTACATCATATTCTTTTCCAAACATTTCAACTTTTGGTTCTACAGCTAATTTTTCTGGGAAAGATACTAATACACGAATGCTGTCACCAGCTTTTGCATATCTTTGATCTCTTGTATCTTCACTACTTGTATTACGAGCAATTCCTAAATTTAACTTTTCAGGAGCTGTAGTATCAAAGTACACTTTATGTCCATTAGTTGGACCATTTTCGTCTTCTCTTTTATTTCCAGCTTTATCTTCTATATTAGAAACTTTTAATTCAATTTCTCCGTCTACAAAAGTTGTATCTTCTGGAATTTCATAAATTACTGTGTAATCCCATGCTTTTGCAGGATTTTGTTTTACTATTACTTGTGAATCTTCCATTACATATTCTTTTCCATTATTAATTAATGTAAATGTTGGATTATGTCCTAGTTCTTCATTTGCTGTATAGCACATATAAATTGAATCACCAGGTCTTACATAATATTCTCTTTGCTCGTTAGATTCACCTAATTTTAAAATATTATTTGCTAATGTCTTTGGAGCTGTTCTATCGAAAATTACGTAGTAATTATCATTACCAGTTGTTGTAACTTCATCTCCTGTATTTCCTGCTAAATCAACTAATCCTTTAACTGTTACTGGGATTTTTTCTCCTTCTACTAAATTCATATCTTCTGTTATATCTACATATACTACATATTTATTAAATTGAGGTTCTTGTACTGGCACTTCTATTTCTTTTCCACCAATTACAATTATTGGATTTTTATCTAATAATTCTGTTGTATTTACTGTTATTGCTATTCCTTTATTTTGTCTTGGATTTTGTGTTAATCCTGAATAGTTTTGATTTCCTGTTGGATTATAGAAGTTTTGTACTCTTAATTCTCTTAATGCTGGTGCTGTTTTATCAAATGTTACAGATGTATTATTTGTAGTTGTAGTAATAACATCTCCAACATTTCCAGCTAAATCTTCAAATCCTGATATTTCAAAAGACATTTTTCCTTCATTTATTTCATTTGCTATATCTTCTGTCATTGTAAGCCATGCAACATATAGTGTTCCAGCTTCATTTTGGTCATTTATTATTGTTTCTTTGTCTGTATCCATACCATTTATTTTGATAACTGGATATTTAGATAATTCTTCTTTAATTCTAACTTTTACCCAAACTTGATCTCCAACTTTAGCATATTGATTATTTTTATTTGTAGTTGTGAATTCTACAAAATCAGCTGTTGGTGCTGTTTTATCATATTCTACACCTTGATCTATTCCTGGATATTTTAAATCTGCATTTGTTAATGTTTTTCCAACATTTCCTGCTGCATCTTCATATCCATAAACTTCAAATTTGATTTCACCTTCTGGTAAATTCATATCTTCTGTTATTGTAAATTGTCCTGAATAAGCATTTGTATTCATTGATTCTGAAGTTAGATATGCATCTATCATATTTACTTCTTTAACAACTTTATTGTCTGCTCCTAAAACTCTTATTTTTGGCATTACTGCTAATTTCTCGTTATCAAATTGTACAAGAATTCTTACATAATCACCTGTTTTAGCATGATATATGTCTCCTTCTTTTGCATCATAATGAGATCCATTAACTATTCCTAATGCTGTATATTCTGGAGCCACTGTATCAAATACTACATATGGATATTCTTTACTTGTTGTTTGTTCTTGTGTTATATCTTTTCCAACATTTCCTGCAACATCTTCGTATCCATAGATTCTAAATTGTATTTTACCTTGTGGTAATTGCAATTCGTCTGTTGTATCAAATTCAACAAAATAGAATTGTGCAGCTTCACTCCAAGCTAAATCCATTGTTGTTACTTTTCCATTTTCTCCATAAATATCAACTTTTGGATTAACTCCTAACATTTCTGTAAATGTTACATATAATCTTATATGTTCATCTCTTGTTGCAAGTGTAATATCTCCACCATAATTATCATTTGTCCAATTGAATATACCCATTGCAGCAAGTTCTGGAGCTACTGTGTCGTAAACAACTCCTGGGTAAGCTTCTTCATTTATTTCTGTTACTACTTCTCCAACATTTCCTGCTGCATCAGCATATCCAGAAATTCTAACTTGAATTGGTCCTTCTGGTAAATTCATTTCATCTGTTAAAGTAAAGTCTGCCATATACATATAATAGTTGTTTTCTGGTTTAGAAGTTTGTTCTCTGTATGTACAGCTAACTTCTGTAACAGTTCCATCTTCTCCAATTACTTCAACTGTTGGTTCAACTGCTAATTTTTCCTCGAATGCTACTCTTAATCTAATTCTATCCCCAGTTGTAGCAACTGTAGTATCTTTACCTTCATTATAATGTGTATCGTTTAACATTCCCACTGTTTTTACTACTGGTGCATTATTATCATATGTTACTTGACCATATTCTGATGTGAAAGTAACATCTTCATTATCTAATATTGCTTCATTTCCTGCTAAGTCAAATGCATTTGTTACTGTAAATGGTACTTCTGTTCCATCTGCTAATCCTAAAATATCATTATCAATTACAATATCTGCAACAAAAGTGCGTTTTCCATCTACTGTATTTCTATATCTAAATTCTACTGTTTGAGTATTATTTCCTGTTCCAATTGTTAAAATTGGAGCTTTAGACATATCCATATCTTCGTTAAAGTTTGCTTCTACTCTTAATGTTTCTCCATCTCTAATCCATGTACGACGATTTGCATCACTTACGTTTAGGATATATAGTGGATGTCCTGCATCTTTATTTCCTGAATATGGAGCTGTTCTATCATATATTACTTTTGAATATTCATCACGATTAATTTTTGTTTGATCTAATTTTTCTCCAATATTTCCTGCTATATCAGCATATCCATATACTTCGAATGGAATTTCACCTTCTGGCATAGTTTCATCTAATGTGAAATCTACCATATAGTAGTAAATATTTTGTTCTGGAATTGAACTTGCTGGACGATATGTTGCTGTATATTCTTTTCCAAATACTTTCACTGTTGGTTCAACAGCTAATTTTTCTGGGAAAGAAATTAATATACGAACTTCGTCTCCTTCTTTAGCCCATGTTAAATCTTCTACTTTATTTACATAGCGTGTTTTATTTAATATTCCTAATTTTGAATATACTGGAGCAATTGAATCATATGTAAATGTATATGTAGATTCATTTCCAGCAATATCTCTTACAGTAATAGTATTTGTTCCTTGTACTAAAAATTCTCTGATATTAGCAAAGTTTGCATCTGACCATGCACTTGGTGTCATACCTGTAATTAAAGTATCATTTACTTCATATTCTACAACTTTAAAATTATCACTTAATTTAAAGCTTACTTTACTATATACATCTTGTTCGTTATTACCTACATAGTTTTCTTTTTCCTCCATGTATCCTTCTGTTCCTTTTACATGGATTTCTGGTGCTGTACCATCATAAAATACTCTATGACCATTTGTTGGTCCATTTTCATCTGGGATTGAATTTCCAGCTACATCTTCTATATTAGATACTCTTAAAGTAATTTCTCCATCTACAAAAGTTGTATCTTCTGGAATTAAGTATCTTACTGAATAATCCCATCTGTTTTCTGCACTTTGTCTTACTGTTACTAGTGAATCTTCCATTACATATTCTGTTCCATTATTGATTAATGTAAATGTTGGATTATGTGCTAATTCTTCATTAACAGCTATATACATGTAAATAGTATCTCCACGTTTTACATAATATTCTCTCAAGTCATTTGATTCACCATCTTTTAAGATGTTTGTTGCTAATCTAACAGGTGCTGTTACATCTGTTACATCTGCATCAAGATTTGCTAATAATTCTCCACCATAAACAGTCATATTGCTCCAAGCTAAAGTTAAAGCTTGTGTTGGAATTGTTTCTGTTGTTGTAGTTGTTGCTACTTGAGTACTACCATCTGTTGTTGTAGTTGTTTGTTGTACTGGTGTTGTTGCTGTTGTTCCAGAATTAGTAGTTGCACCATCATTATTAGCTACTGTTGTTTGCTCTTCTGATTGTTCTTCTTGTTGTGGTTCTTCGCTTTGTGTTGCAGTTCCTTGGTTATTATTTTCATTATTTTCAGGAACCGCATCTTGTGTTTGTTCACTATTACTATTGTTTTCACCTATAGCAGTAGCTTCTGTTTCACCTTGGTCTTTTAAGAAAACTACTACCATTGAAATTGCTGCAACTACTAATATTGCAATTATAACTATGGCAACTATAGCTTTCTTACTTAAACTTTTCCCTTCCATAAATTATCCCCCTATAATTTATTTTTTTACTTCTTCCGCCTTAATAATAAGTCTGGCTTTGTTTCCGTTTTCGCAAGTTATTAAGGTGACTTCTCTAATTTCTTCTTCATTTGTTTCTAAGATGCTAACATCATTTGGGTCTGTTACAAAAATAGAATTTATTTCGTACTCAACAGTATTTTTTTGTAAATCGGTTAAATAGATTTTATCTCCAACTACAAGTTCATCGTTTTTTCCAAACATTGTTCCATCATAATTATTATGACCAGCTAGAGCTAAATTTCCTATTTCGTTAACATTTCCACCACTAAAACGGGTTATTGACGTTCTCATGTTTTCTTTTGTAGTTATGTCTAGAATTGGGTATTCTAGATCAATTTTGGGTATATTAATAATTCCTATAATAGAATTATTACCAAATTTAATAGGTTCTGTTGTCCTTTCATGTTGTTTAATCTCTTCCACTATTTGTGCATTATTTTCTTCATTAATTTGATTTCCAATATATTTTTTTGCTATAAGTGCAATTACAATAATCGCAAAAATAATTACTATAAAAAGTAATATTTTATAAAATACTAACTTTCTATTTTTCATTTTTCTTAGATAAACTTCTTATTCTGATTGCTATTACTACTATTGCTACTACTGCAACTCCTAATAGAATAAATAATATTGGATTATCGAATGTAACTGGTAGCTCACTTCTTGTTTCTGTTTTTACAACTTCTTTTACTTCATCCTCTGAAGTTTCTTTCTTTGAAGTTAAAACTTGTGCATCATATGTTGTAGTTCCATTTAATTCTTTCTTTAATAAAACTACATATTGTGTACCGTTTTCTGCATCAACAGGTTGAGCTATTGTAGCATTTGTTACTTCTTTCCATTCTGTATTTGTTATAATATTATTCCATAAATTAGTATATTCTTGTGATAATTTAATTGATTCAAATATATCCATATCACTGTTTATTTTGTTCATAACATTAACTAATTCTTGGCAATTTGCATTTTCGCCATTTAATAGAACAACATCATAACTATATTTTGCATTTGCATCATCAGTAATTTTTAATGTTCCTTGTGTTACTGTTCTTATTACATTTTCTTCTCTTGTTTCTTCTGTTATAGTTTGAGTTGCATCAACTTTAATTCTATTTGTTAAAGTTTTCATTTCATTAATTTCTGCTTCAGTTGATACTTCTGATATATTTATAGGTTCTGCTTTCTTTATAATTTCGTCATCTATTTTTACCCATAAATATGATCCAACTTGATCCTTTGAAACTTTTATTACTTTATTTCCTTTTGTATCTTCTGCTGTATACCAATTTAAATTATTTTCTTCAACATCTGCACTAGTTGTTATTGCATAAGAATATTCATCATTTAAGTGACCATTTAAATAGATTAAATAATCTCCATTGGCATTTTCTAGCACTGCCATATCTTCGGCTGTAGCATTTACAGTGGCGTTTAAACTTAAAATAAGAGTAACTGCCATTACAATTAATAAAATTTTAGAACTTAACTTTTTCATTCTATTCTCCCCTTTCCGCTACGGAAACATTATATTACACTTCTTTACAAAATTACTAATTTTTAGCAATTTTTTTATGCGTTTTCCCTTATATCCGTAGACTTTTGATTGTTTTTATGTGCTACTGTTCTATTTGTATTTATTGATTACCTAATACTATATATATGAACCTTTATAAAAAACAATCTGACTATTTCTACGGATGGACTAGATTAATCATTTTCACAAAAATAAAAAACACGCCTCTGTTTAAGTATAATTAATATACTTAACATGGCGTATTCGTTTATAAGAAAAGTAGATTTACTATATGTAACTAAACCTTGTTGCTCCAGAAAAATCGATAGATTTTCCAAAGCAATAAAAAAATATTAAATCTCTATTTTTATTATTGGAACTTCTAGTTCTTCTTTTGTTAATCCACAATGTGTTGATACCTTATTATCAATTTTTCCATTTGCTACAGTTAAATAATTTTCTATTAGAACTCTTGTACCACTTGTTGAGGTTGCTACATAATCTCCTACAAAGTCATCAACCTTCTTATGTAGAATTCCTTACTATATTATTATAATCTTTGTTTAATATTTGCTTTTGCACTTTTTATTAGTTCATCATGCACAACTCCATTACTTATAAGTGCTCCATTTATTGGTTCGTCATATCTTTGCTCATTTCCAAATAAATCTGTTACTTTTCCTCCGGCTTCCTCTACAATTACTTTTACTGCTGCAATATCACAATTTTTCCCTTTTGTTCCTGGGAATATGCAACAAGTAAAATCTCCAGAAGCAACACATACTGAAGCTCTTATTATACTACCAATACCCACAAAATATGTTTTCTTATACAATTCATTCATTACAGGTATATCATTATATTCTGCTGCTGGCCACATATCAAAATGCCCAATACTTCTTTCATCTTCTAACGTAAAATCATTTACAGTAATTTTTTTATCATTACAGTATGCACCTTGTCCTTTTACTGCTGAATATAAATTATCTAAGAACGGATCATATACCACACCTACTTCTGGTACACCATCTATAACTAATGCTAAAGAAAATACTGCAACTGGTATATGTCTTGCATACATTGCTGTTCCATCTACTGGGTCACATACCCATACATATTTACTTTCTCCAAATTTTTCCTCTTCTCCATCTACAGAATGATTCGGAAATTTTTCTTTTACCTTTTCTATTAAAATATGGTTAATTTCCTTATCTGCTAAAGTTACAATTGTTCTATCTCCTTTGTAGCTTATACCACTATCTTGGTAAAAATACTTTTTCATTATCTTACCTGCTTCGCTACACATTTCTTTTGCAAAATTTAAATACTCATTGCTTTCCATGGTAACCTCCTTATACATCTTTACATACATCTACCCATTTTTCATAATTTGAAGTTTTTTCTAATTCAGCAATTGTTAATTTTACTGCACTATTACTACTTCCACATGCAGGATATATAATATCAAATCTTTTTAATGATTCATCTAAATAAACTTTTACATTTTCTTTTACTCCGAATGGACAGACTCCTCCTGGTTTATGTCCAGTATATTCTTCTACTTCTTCAAATTGTATCATTTTAGCTTTTGTATTAAATTCTGCTTTATATTTAGCATTATCTATCTTTTTATCTCCTGCAACTACAATTAAAATTGCTTCATCATTCACTAAAAATGATAAAGTCTTTGCTATTTCTTTTTCTTCACATTTTAAAGCTTTTGCTGCCTCTTCTACTGTTGCAGAAGAAGTATTAAATTCCATTATATTATTTTCTAAGTTAAATTTTTTTAAATATTCTTTTGCTTTTTCTAGTGACATATTCATATCTCCTTACTTTTTACTGTCCATATATTCTTTTACTATATCCCTATATGGCTTTTCTTTTTCTTTTAATTTATTACAATTCATTCTTTCAACAAATTTATCTAATTCTGTTCTTAACTTTTCTTTTTCTTCTTCCGTATTTGCTAAAATCTCTAATTCTATAAAATTTCCTACTCCATCTATTTTGTCTATCATGATGTTATATTCAAATCCGTTAATATTTTTTGAATATACTTGTCTATATTTCTTAAACGAAACATATTCAATATATCCAAGTTGATTTATAACATATTTCGTATCTTCATAATCTTTTGGGTCTAATCTTAAATTTACTTCTTTTTTTCCATATTTTTCTGTACTATTGTCTGTTTTTGGCTTATATGTTAGTTCCAAAAAATCTTCATTTGTCTTCCTTGTTCTTAGACAAGTCCTGCTTTTAACAAATTCTAAATTCTTATCTGTAAAATATGTGTCCTCTTCTACACTATCTTCTACAAGTTTAAAATTTTGCTCTTTTATTTTCTCTAGTATATCCTCATAATTTTCTCCCAGATGATAGCTTGCTTCTAATTCTATTCTACTCGCCATCTTGACCCTCCTTACTTTTATTTTTTGTATATTATCATATTTGCTATTTTTTATCAAACAAAAAAGCGAATCCAAGATTTTCTAACCATTAGTAAATGCTAGAAAATCTAACATTCGCTATAATTGTCTAGTACAGAAAGTTCTCCTACTAGGAGAACTTTCCTACTATACAAAAAAGATGCAGGATTTTTTATTTTCCTACATCTATTTTTCTTTAAATATTTTTCTAAATATAAATCTTACAAATGGTCCTGCATAAAATATTTGCCAACATAAAGCCATAGGGAAATTTAACACTGCTATTTGAAGCCAGTTAGCAATTATATTTTCCATTCCTTCATAATTAAAGAATATACTTCCAAAAAAGCTCATTATTGGGCACATAAAACATACTATTACTGTTGATATTCCCATTGTTATTAAAATTGGTGGCGTTTTCTTTGGGTCTAATAATTTTAATGCTATTTTTTGAGCTAATTTACCTATTAAGAAAAACTCTAATATAAAGGCAATTACTCCCATTAATGGCAATTCTTTAAGCGCCATTAAAAATACTTCGTTTGATAAACCTCCCATATTTGTTGAAATGTTATAGCAAACCATTGCATAAACCATTACTATAACCATTATTACTGTAAATACTGCATCTTGAAATTTGTTCTTTGGCATAAAATTTTCTCCTTTCATTATTTATTTTTGGACGCAAAAACAACACATATTTCTATGTGTTGTTCGTTAATCATTATATTAAATAATGTACGTTTCCAATTTTATACCTATAATATATGTTATTTTCTCTTTAATTTATTTCTCGACTTTTTCCGACAAATAAATCAGCCAAGGAATATTATACATTGTTTTTTTATTCTTTGTCAAGTATTGATTACTCCATATATTTTTTATACATTTCGTCTGCTACTTTAAAAAATCTCTCTTTAGCTTCAATTAACTCTTGTAATTTTTTTAATTCTTTTTCTCTATATTCGTTTTCTATATAATCTTTTTTAGCAGCATATCCTTCTTTTCCAAATTTAGTTACTGCATGCTCCCATGCTCTTTTAATATGTTCTTCTTTTCCTATATCTCCATAATGCTCTTCTCCATATTTAAATGTCCTTCTAAAAAATATTTCTATCGTAACAGTTTTATCAGCTGATGCTAATATCTTTCCATATATATTTCTTGGTTCTCCTGTTTTAGATGCTCTATGGTCTTCTATCGCTTCTTTTATTAATTGTAATTCTGTTATGTTAAAAAATCTATTTAAATTTTTGTCTTCTTCCATTATTTTTGCAGAAACTTTTTCATGATTCTCTCTATCTATATGGTCACCAATGTCGTGATAAGCTACCGCTGTATATAACATGTCCAAATTTACATTGTACCTTTTGCCTAATATTAAGGCATTTCTCATTACTTCTTTTATATGTCGTATATCGTGTGATTTTCCATTTTTATTGTATTCGGGAAATATCTTTTCTTCGATATATTCTTTTAATTCTGGATTAATGTCAGATTTTTTAATTAAAAGATGATAATGATAAGAACTACTAGTCTTTCCTTTTTCTTCGAAAAAGTCTTCGATATGTTCTACTAATTCTATTATGTTGTCTTTAAATAGCTCTTGTATTAAATCATAATCTGCATAAAAATGAGGTATTCCATTTTCCGGTCCATCTTCTACTCTTATTTTGGTATTTTCATCAACTATCGGAAAATCTTTATTATTAAAGGCTGGAGAGCTTTTAGAGCCTAAAGTTAAATAACATTCTCCATCATCTCTTAGGACTCTATTTATTTCTTTAATTATTCTTTCTACACCTTTAGTATCTGCATGTGATATAACATTTCTGCATAATATACAATCAAAAGAGTTATCTTCATATGGTAGATTTAGCATATCTCCAATTTTATAGTCTACATTTAAATTTAATTCCTCTGCCCACTTTTTTGTAGCATTTACAGCTTCCTCGCTTAAGTCAAAAGCAGATGTATTAAATCCCTTTTGTGCAAATAAAATTGTATGTCTTCCTATCCCACATCCTAAGTCTAAAAAATCTTTTTTCATTTGTTTTTTCCATCTGTTTTGCAAGTAATATGATTCAATACTTGGCTCTTTCCAAATATCAAGTTTGCTCGCTTTGCTCCAGTTCCATGCTTTAGATTCTACCATTACAATATACCTCCTTCATTTCTTGAATTTTATCATATCGAATTTTCATATTCAATTAGCTTTAAACTTTTAAGCCAAAAATAACTGTGGAAATATCCACAGCTATTTTTTTAACAATCTTAAGCTATTTAATACTACTGTTAAACTACTTAATGTCATCGCTAAACTTGCAATCATTGGGTTTAATGCAATTGGTAAGAGTCCTGTTGCAAGTGGTATCATACATACATTATAGAATAATGCCCAAAATAAGTTTTCTTTAATTATTCTTATTGTACGTTTTCCAAGGTCAAATATTTTTACTATATTATCCATATTTTCATTTAGCAATATAACATCTGCAGAATCTGCACTAATATCTGTCCCGTTTTCCACACTTATTCCAACTGTTGCAGCTTTTAAACTTGGACTATCATTAATTCCATCCCCAATCATTGCTACATTATTATTCTTATTCAATTCTTTTATCTTATCTAGTTTTTGCTCTGGATTTACATTGCTTATAATATTTTCTATTCCTATTTGTTTTGCAATAGCTCTTGCAGTTTTTTCATTATCTCCAGTAAGCATTATGATTTTCTTATCCAATTTTTCTAATTTTTTAATTGTATCTGTAATATCTTTCTTTATTGTGTCTGCTAAACCTATAATTAAAATAGTTTCTTTTTCATCAAATAAATATACTATGCTTTCACCTTTACTTGCAAATATTGCTTCATTATCTCTTAGTTTATTTTCTACATTCATTTTTTCTACATATTTGTAATTACCTGCATAATATTGCTTTCCATTTATAATTCCTTTAACTCCAAGTCCTGGAACTTCTTCAAAATCTTGAACTTCGAAAATATCTCTTTCATTATTATAAATACTTTTGGCTAATGGATGATTCGAATTTTTTTCTAAACTTTTCAATATTTTTAAAGTAACTTCATTATATACTCCATCTGCTATACTCATTTTTCCTGTTGTTAATGTTCCTGTCTTATCAAATACAATTGTGTCTACTTTGTTTATTGCTTCTAAAGTTTCGCTAGACTTTACTAATATTCCTCTTCTACTGCAATTTCCTATTGCAACTACCATAGCAAGTGGTGTTGCTAATCCTAGTGCACATGGGCATGCAACAACTAAAACACTTACTAATGCCAAAATTGATTGGTTAATATCTTTTGTTATTATAAAATTCAAAATAAATGATATTAATGCAATTATAAATATTGCTGGAACAAAATATCCGCTTATTTTATCTGCAATTCTTGCAATTGGAGCTTTTGTATTTGTAGCTTCTACCACCATTTTTACTATATTAGAAATACTAGAATCTCTACCTATTTTTTCTGCTCTATATTCTATATATCCATCATAATTTATACTTCCTGCAATTACAGTATCTCCTACTTTTTTACTAACAGGTTTACTTTCTCCTGTTATAAATGATTCGTCCGTATGTGTTTTGCCATTTATAATAGTTCCATCAACTGCTATCTTTTCACCAGGCTTACTTATAATCGTATCACCTTTTTGTATTTCATTTATAGTAACTTGTAATTCTTTTCCGTCTTTTAAAATTGTTCCATTTTTAGGAGTTATTGTTACAAGGTTTTTAATTGTATCAACTGCTTTATCTTTATTTTTCTTATCTATGTATCTACCAATTTTTACAAAAAGAATGATTATTGCTGATGATTCAAAATATAAATGGTGTACCAGTGATGTATTTCCCATAAATACTTGAATTGTATTCCACAAGCTATACACAAAATTTACAATTACTCCAACTCCAACTAAAGAATCCATATTAGGCATTTTATGAACAATATTTTTTATTCCGTTTTTTATAATATCAAATCCATAAAATATAAATAGTAGTGATAAAATCATTAATGTTATCGCATAAACTCGTGGGCTTTCCATCATATTTAATATTTTAGGAGTTGGTAAATTAATCATCTGTCCCATTGATATATACACTAAAATAATTCCTAATATAGAAAATATTATTAGCTTTGTAAGTTCATTACTTTTCTTTTCTTCTTTTTTCTCTCCTAAACTTTTAAAACCTGCTTCTTTAACAAATCTATTTAAATCTTTAATACTTAAATTATCTTCATACTCTATTAAAGCTGTCGCCATGACCAAATTTACAGAAGCACTAATTACTCCTTCTTGCTTATTTAAATATTTTTCTAAACCATTTGAACAAGCACTACAAGTCATGCCTTCTATGTTTAAAATAATCTTTTTCATATTTTACTCCTTCAAGATTTTTCGGGATTTGAGGAAATCGGGATTTGGGGACGTTGCTAAAATCCCGATAAAAAATTTATAAAGATATTTAGTTCGGGATTTTAACACCGTCCCTATTTCCCTTTTCCTTATTTCCTATTTTACTTTAAATCCTAAATTTTCTATTTTTTCTTTTACCACATTCATATCTATTTCTTTTTTACTTTCTATTTTTACTGTTCCATCTTCGTGGTTTGCTTTTACATTTTTTATAGCTTTAATATCTCCTAATGCATTTTCTATTCTTTTTTCGCATCCTCCACACATCATACCTTCTACATTTAAAATAATCTCATTCATTTTTATTCCTCCTTATATCTTTTTATAATTTATAAATATACATTTTTTATTATTGTACTATTTATTAAATCTTTTGAATAAACTCATAAGTTCATCTATTACTTCTGTATCATTTTTCTCTATGCCATCTGTAATGCATGAGTATAAGTGATTTTCTAATATATGCATAGATAAACTTTTTATTGAGCTTTCTATTGCAGATAACTGAATTAATATATCATTACAATATCTGTCTTCTGCTACCATATTCTTTATGCCTTTAACTTGCCCCTCTATCCTATTTAATCTATTATTTATTATTTTCTTTTCATCTTCACTTCTTACTGTTTTTTTGTTGTTACAACATTCTTTATTCATTTGATCACCTCTTGATATATAATATACCCTGCATAGGTATTTAGTCAATATAGGGGTATATCACTTTAATCGTTTATATATCAACGTTTAATTGTATATAAAAAAAGAAGGGAATATTTTCCCCGAAAAGAAAATATCCCCATTTTTAGTAACTTAGTCAGGAATTATCCCTCCATCGATCCATAATTGATACAATTCATTACCCTTGTACCAATATTGCCCTAAAAGAGCTGCCGCTGCATATTCCTCACTGCCATTAATAGACAGTTTATTTAAACATTTTTCGAACGCAGGAAATGCAACGTCATGCAATGATGGAAATTCTTTCAACAACCGTTCCATTTCATCTGCCCACATTGTAGCAAATTCCTTTGAAATGTCGTTTTCGAGTTCCTCCCATTTTTTAGTTTTACCTTCGCACACTTTCATTGTTCTTTCTCCTTTATTTTTGCTATGGTCTACGAGTTATCTTTTTTATTTTAGCATAAATTTACATAATAGTCTATAAATTTTTTTAATTATACTATAAGAAAATTGTATATATTAGGTTAATTGAAAAATTTTTTTACTTTTTTATGTAAATATGATATAATATATAGACACTAAACAGCAGAAGAAAGGAGGACAATTTATGTCCGACAAAGTACAAACCGTGCAAAATATCTGGTTTCCAGATATTGCTCCAATTCTCTATCGGGGAGTCGGTAGTCTAGTACAGGTTCAACGCCTATATCTAGATGAAGTTATGCTTGAGGCAGATAAGCTTCGTGGAAATGAATTCGTCCCAAATTATTTGGACATGTATCACACGAAACTTGAAAACTACTTGAACCGCTATTATAATTACGGTTCATTGGCTGAACTTGAAAAGGAGATTATTGAATTAAAGAAATTTTTAGCAAGTCTAAAGATTCCTTGTTCCATTTCTGGTCGACTAAAAAACTATGTCGCTTTTTTAGAGAAAGTGCGAACATTCATCTATGATGGTCTTGATCCATACTCTATCAACGACGAGTTGGGCTTTAGGATAGTAATAGGAACAAGCCGATATGATGATGAAAAATCGATTGCTCAACTCTACGAAGTAGCTAACAAGGTAATCGCCTTCTTCGTTATTAGGAAAGGTTACCAATTAATAAAGCCATCTCCAGCGAATGGTCTTGGCTTTAATAAGGAACTATTTCCAAATGTGTTTGTCCCTCAAAAGGGGCTCATTTACCCAGAGTATGCAAAATATGTCAAAGACTATTTTGTTGCTCCTAAAAAGAAGGGCTATCAAGCTCTTCACATGGTGTTTGTAACAAAGAGTGGCTTAACAATCGAAGTCCAATTAAGGACATTTGCTAGCCACTTCCACGCAGAATATGTTGCAACACATCTTTCACACAAAGATGAAAGATATGGAGCAGACACCAGCAAAGAACTTACACCAGAAGAAAAGGAAGCAGATTCTAGAAGGCAAACTGCTATAAAAGTGACCTTTGACCCAGAAAAGGTCAAACTAGACTCATACTTCTCCAAAAATGGGGAAACCTTGGACCTAATCGGTCTGCAAGAAACAATACGGGATCCATTTAACAACTTCTACGTTGCTTAAGTGGCTCTCACAAAAAGCTCCTCTACACAAGAAATAAATTTCTTTCTGTGTAGAGGAGCTTTATTTTATTTGTTCTTTCCTGTTAATGGCGCATATATCCATTGTAGAAAAAACAATTCATATGGATTTCCGCCTTTACGACTACTTATATGCTTTATTTTTTTATTGTTACTAAGTTTTGCTTCTATCTCTTCAATCGCTTTTTTATTTGAATTTACTTCGTAATAAGCTGGAAATATATTATTTTCTTCATATCCTTCTAATAAATTTTGTCTGTCTGCAAAGTGTTGCTTCATATCATTTAGCGCATCTTCTTTTGATTTATATATAATTTCTGCATTTTTGTCAGTTTCTTTTATTATATTTTCTATCTCTACTCGCTCTTCATCTGTTATAGAATCTTCTAAGAATATTGTCATTTCACTTATATATTTATCATAATTAATGAATACAGCAATATTCAAGATAATTAAAATAATTAATATAATTGAAATTGCTATAATAATCTTAGTTTTCTTTTTCATCTTCTTTTTTATCTTTTTTAAATAATCTATTTCATTTTGAGTAGTAGTATGATTCTCTTCTTCGTTATTCATTTCTAAATATATTTTTTCACAATTTTCGCATTTTTTTAAATGTTTTTCTACAAATTCTTTTGAACCTTGTTTTAAACATCCATCTTTATAACTAAATAATAAATCCTGAACGATATCACATTCTTTTTTCATCTTTATCTCCAATCCTCTCTTACTATAATTTACTAAAAGTACACATATTATTTTTAGGATTTATCCTCCTTTATTTTTTGCTTTCCTCTAAAATATGTAACTCTTACCCAATTTGGTGTTTTATTCATTACTTCTGCTATTTCTTCATTTTTTAGCCCACCTAATAATTTTAAATACATTACATTTCTAGTCTCTTCATTTAACTTTTGAATCTTTTTTAATAAATCTAGCTTATCCTCTTGTAAAAATATATTTTCTTCTAGTGAATTTTCTGTTATTAATTCATTTTCTACATCTTCTAAAGATATGTTTTTTTGCTTTTCTTTTTTTCTTATATCTTTATATAAAATAAATTTTGCGATTTGACACAGCCATGTAGAAATTTTACTTTCCCCTCTAAATTTATCTATGTTTTTAACAGCTACTAAAAAAGTTTCTTGTACTATATCTTCACTTAATTCTTTATTTTTGGTTAAGCAGAATATGTATTTATATACTATTTGAGCATAATTATTATAAATCTCTTCTATATCCTGCATAATTTCCCCCTTTCATTTTATTAGTGTTAAAAACTTTATTTTTGTTACATATTTTTTAATTTTTTCTTCTTTTAATTATATCGTCCTCTGCTAGTTTGCCTATTAATAAAGATGAATTTACATCATGTAATTTATTATTTTGTGCTACAATTTTTTCATCATAATTTGCATAGCAATATTTGCAAAAATGCTTACACGTATTATATGCGCCTATATCAGCCATTGCTACGCAATTACACTTTCCACCGCTACGTGCTTTCCATTTTTTGAATTTAGTTTTTCCAGTTAGTCTTTCTGCTAATTCTTTTCCTAGACAATCTGCTTGTATAAAGCCATATTCCACTAAATTTCTTTCTTCAAAACAGGTTTGTACTGTCATTCCATTATTTTTAGCACTTTTACTAAAACTCTTTCCTATTGCTTCATAATCACTTTCTTTAAATTCTTTTAATCTTAAAAATTTATAATTATTTCTAACATTTTTATAATCATCTATAAATGAAACGATAAAATGCTTTATATATCCATTTAATAACTCGCATAAGTGATTAAATGCTTTTATATGATATTCTATAGTGTATTTATCACTTATAAATATTGGATCATATCTTATATATATGTTATCTATTCCAACTATCTTCGAAATTTGCTTGATTGCTTCTACTATTTTTCTTTTAGCTGGAACCCCCGGTTCAATATCACTTTTATATGGAGTTAAAGTAACATGAAATAATATTGGCTTTTCTATTTCTTTTAAATATGGAATCATTGGCATTGGATTTTTTGTACAAAACATAATTGCATCAACATCTTCCACATATATTCTACTAACTTGCTGGTTATAAAAAGGATTCCTCACATCGAAAAAGCCTTCCCTATATCTGTTCATAAACCAGTCTGTGTAAAAAGCTACTATATCGGTTCTTCCACTTACATTTAAAATCATTTTCTACCTCTTTACTAAAATATATATTCATATAATAATACAACCTATAAGGCAATTTAGCAACTATTTAATTCAAATCCAAAAACTCCCATTATTACCTTTTACAGTAATAACGAGAGTTACATAATATTTGAACTTTAAGCTCCGTCCCTAAAGTTCAAGCTTTCCTTTTCCACCTTTAAGTCCGCCATTTGCATATCCTTCTAATACATTTGTGTCAAAAGAAAATACCATATTATTTTCTTCACGATTTCTTTTTAATGCTAATTCGATTTCTTTATCTAATAACTCTGGATATTCCATTCCTGCTGCTCTCCATAGATGGAAAGATAAACAACCAGGAATAGTATTTACCTCGTTTACATATACCTTATCTGTATCTTCATCGATTAAAAAGTCTATACGTATTACACCTGTGCAACCTAATATTTTAAATGTTTCTTTTGCTAATGTTTGAATTTTTTCTTTTAATTCTTTACTTATATCTGCTGGTAATTTTAAAACTCCTGCATTCATAGATTGTTTAGCTCCGCCTGTCTTTTTACCTCCAGATATATATTTATCTTCATATGATAAAATATCTGCTGTTTTATCTAGTTCTTCACATTCTGAGGCATTACATTCTTCGTAATCACCTAGAACAGAGCAATTTACTTCTTTTAAATTCTTTATAGCTTTTTCTATTAAAATCTTTCTTGCATATGTAAAAGCATCTTCTATTGCCTCTTCTAATTCTTCTCTATTTTTAGCAACAACTATTCCAATACTTGAGCCTAAATTGATTGGTTTAACGATTACTGGATATTCTATATTTTCCTCAACACTTTTTATTATATCTTCTACTTCTTCATTTTTATAATAACATTTACAGTCTAAAACAGGAATATCATTTTCTTTTAAAATTGTTTTAGAAACATATTTATCCATTCCAACTGCAGATGATGTAACATCACATCCAACATATGGTAAATTAAACATTTTTAAATATCCTTGAAGTGTACCATCTTCTACATTTGTACCATGAACGATAGGAAATGCAACATCTATATAGTCATATACCTCATTTTCGTAAAATTTTTTATTTGTCCTTAATAATACCGTTTTATTATCCTTTAATGAAAGTGTTACTTGTGTACTTATTCTTTTTAAATTCTCTATATTCGTGTATTGTTTTATATCATCAACAAAGCTTCCACAATACATTTTATTATCTTTTGCAATATATATTGGTACAATATCATATTTTTCCTTATTAATATTTTCTATTGCTTGAAGTGCAGTTATTATAGATACTTCATGTTCAACACTCTTTCCACCGAAGAAAACACCTAATTTAATTTTCATAAAAATTACCTACCTTCCTTTTTATATGAATCTAAATATTTCGTTTAGCTTAAGATTTTTATAAATTATAATTATCTGGTAAATCATTTTCCAATAAAACTGTTACTTCTTCTTTTAAATTCCAACTTATAATTTGACTAACAGCTTCTTGTGGCAAATTCACCTTAAATACTTTTTGTTCATCATAATTTTTTTCTTTTATTCCTTTAAGCATGGCTTCGTAATTATCTGTTCCAACTAAGAAAATATAATCACAAATATCCGCCATGTATTTTCCAAATTCATAATTATATTTTTCTTGTTCTTTACCAAGTTCTATAAGACCTGGGGTAACTATTATCTTTATTCCTTTAAATTCTCCTAATGTATCAACTGCTGATTTTGAACTTATTGGATTTGCATTATACGAATCATCTATTATCGTAATATTACCTTTTGGCAATAGTTCTAACCTATGTTTTACATTTTGTATTTCTCTTACTTTTACTGCAATTTTTTTCATTGGAACTTTTAAATAATCTGCTACAGCTATTGCACCCGTAATGTTTACAATGTTGTGTCTTCCTATTAGTTTAGTTTTTAATTCTTTTTCTTCGTTTGTTTTTTTATCTAAAATTTTAAATTTTAATCCCTTATTAGAAGATTCAAGCTCATATGAATTATAATCTAAGTGTTTATCATTTACTCCATATGTTATCTTGTTCATATCTAATTCTTTATTCTTTATATAGTTGTTATCATAATTTAAAAATATGGTTCCATTATTTTGTTTTACGCTGTCTGCCAATTCAAATTTAGTTTTTATTATATTCTCTATGCTTTTAAAACTTTCTAAGTGTTGTGGACCTATCGATGTAATTACTCCTAATTTAGGATTTACAATATCGCATATTTCTTTAATATCTCCGACATTTGTTGCTCCCATCTCACACAAAAATATTTGGTGAGTTGGCTTTAATTCTTCTCTTATAGTTTTTACAACTCCCATTGTTGTATTATAGTTTTTTGGAGTTTTTAAAACATCATATTTTTCTGATAATAAACTATACAAAAAATTTTTCATACTAGTTTTTCCATAACTTCCTGTTATTCCTATAACTAGTAAATTTGGCATTTCGTTTAATATTCTTTTTGCATCGTTTATGTATCTCTTTCTTCCTAACATTTCTATAGGGTGATTTACTAAATTTGATAATATTATTAGCATATTTGCAAATACATTTATAATTATTAATTTAGTTATTATATAATTTCGTATTCCTCCAACGAATAAAATTAATAGTGATATTAGCATATCTGTAAATATTAATCTTTTTACTCTACCAGTATATTTTAATGATATTTTTGAATTTCTTTTTGGAATATTATATATTATTGAAATTCCTAAAATAATTATTATAGCTATATTTAATATGGTATTATTAAAATATATTAATATTGTTGGTATTACTAAAATTAGTTGTAATAATAATTTCTTTATATTTTTTCTCATCCATTTAAAATGTTTTAAGAAGAAATATGAATTTAGTTGTAACATATGTGTGTTAAATATTAGCAATAATATATAATTTATAATAAGTTCTATTATAATTATTATCTTCATAAATATCCTCCAAATTTATTTTCCCATAAAATTTTTAATTATATTATTTATTTGTACTGGTCTTTCTAAAAACACATAATGAGAACACCCCTTAAAAGGTACTAACCCTGCATTTGGTATTTCTTTTTCCATGATTTTAGCATCATCAAATGGTGTTTCTGTGTCATTTTCTCCCCATAATAGTAATGTTGGAACATTTACTTTTGGTAGTCTTCCTTTTAAATCTTCATTTACTAATTTTACTAATGTATTTCGCATAACAGGTGTTGCATTACGATAATCTACTGATCCCATTTTTTTCTTTAAATTTTCTAGCGCATTTGGCGCAATCTTTTTTGCAATTCCCGTATTTAATAGTTTTTTACCCAATTTTACTATAGATAATTTTGCTTTTTGTTTTGCTGTTTTTTTATGAACTATACCTGCACTTCCTATTAAAACTAACCTTCTTACTTTAAATTCTAAATTTCCTTCACTTAGCATTTTTATAGCTATTCTTCCACCATTTGAATGCCCTATTAATGTTATATTATCTATTTTACTTATTCTTACAAATTCTTTTACTAATTCTATAAATTTATCAGTATTCCATGCTTCTTTTGGCTCTTCTGATTTTCCAAAACCTGGCATATCAAAATAATATACTTTTGCATATTTAGAGATATTGTCTATTAAATTTTTATATACATTATAATTTGTTCCCCAACCTGGTAAAATTAAGACATTATCTCCTTCGCCTTGCTCTATGTAATTAATATTTAATCCTAAAATATTTATATTAATCAACTCCTTATTATTTTTTACTATTCTATATTTTATTGTATGCTAATATCAACTCATACTTTTTCACGTATTTTGTTTTATTTCACGTTTATTTCACGCTTCTATATTGACTTTTATATATTATGTAAATATAATGTTTATATATTTATTGGAGGTTATATATGAAAAAGAATTTTATTCGTTTAAATATAAATGATAATTATTTATCTTTTGGTAATTTTTTTAGAATTTTAAAAGAAGAAAGCAATAATTCGGCAAGCTTTTGGCAAGCAGATTTATTCTCTATAATTTTTAATACAGATTCAATTGCAGATAGTACTGTTAATAATTACTGTACAGGTTTTAGGGCTATTAATTCTACTTATAAAAATTATATTAAAAATTTAAAAAGTAAATATATACAAAATCCTAACGCCTTACTCCATATTTTTTCGGAAATATTAAAATTAATAGATATTAATGTTCCATCAAAAATTACAATTAATATTTTTAATACAAATGAAAAAATGCGTCATATTTGTACACGACTATATTCTATTAGTAAAAATGACTCGGATATTACAACTAATCTTTCTAATCGATTACATTCAAATTTGGCTAATAACGATTTATATAATTTTATAGCAGAAGTTTTATTTTATACTGTTTTAGATAAAAAACAACCTATTTATATTGACGAAAATTTAAATAATATAATTGAAAAGAAAATATATGATACAAATATTTCTGTAAATGATATTGAAGATTTTATTAATATCCAATTAACTTCTGGCATTTGGTCTATTAGAGGCATTTATGAATTAGCAAGGCATGGCAATCCTTTTGCGTGTTTTGAGATGGCTTCTATGGAATGTTATGGAATTATAACAGGAATTGCTAGATATGAAAAAGCTTATGATTACTATCAAGTCGCTGCAAAGGCTAATCATCCCATAGCTAATTGGGCTATTGGTTATTTATATTATGAAGGGCATATTGGTACTAAATCTAAACATGATATATATTTAGCTTTAAAATATTTTAACAAAGCTAGGAAACTAAATTGTGCCAACGCTTACACAAGTATTGGTAATATGCTACTTTGTGGTACTATTCCCCATATTTCTAAAAATGAAGAAAAAGCAATTGAAATGTTTAAAATTGCAGCAGATATGGGACATGTATATGCATTTAATAATCTTGGTAAGATTTACGAGGCTCGAAATGACTTAAAACTCGCTTTTGATTATTATATGAAATCTGCTAATTTAGGTGATAGTTGGGCTCAGAATAGAGTTGGAGAATTTTATAGGCTAGGAAAAATAGGAAATATAAATTTACAAAAAGCTTTTGATTACTACACTTTAGCTAGCGAATCACCAAAATTTACTTTGTGTAATTGGGCTAAATATAATTTAGCAAAATATTTTTATAAAGATGGTTGTTTAGAAATTGGAATTCATAAAGATTTAACTAAAGCAATTTCTTTATTTGAAGAATCTTCTGATGAGCTTACTGAATCTTTAGAGGAATTAATTTATATTTATTATGATTTATATTTAAAAAATAATAATTCAGAAAATTATTTAAAGAAATTAAATTATTATATTAATCTAATCGAAAAACATAATGATTATAATGATAAAATTGCCAATTGTATAAATAATAAATTAAAAGATTTGAAAAACGAACATTTAAAGATAGAATTACCTTAATCTTTTATATAAACTAATACATGGCTCCCCTACTTTTACGTAGGAAAGCCATGTACGAAACATGAGATTACTTAATTACTAAGATATTCTCCTTTGTAGCTCCAAAGAAGAAATATTCTTCGCTGTTTGGGAAGTACACAAATTTTATAATATTCATGTTGCTCCAATTGTTATGCCAATTTTTTATAGCAAGGCTCTTTTCCCTACTATAGGTTATCTCCATCGGCTCTCCGCTTTTTAACTTAAAAGCAGCCATAGTATATCCTTCGTACGGAAAATTACTGGTTCCATATATCTGAAGCTCTTTAATTTTCTGTACTACTTCGTCAGATAACCAAATTTGTGTACCTTCGCACTTGTTGTCCCGAATGCAATTAACAATTACTTTCCTAATTGTTTCTACTACATCCCTTTCTGCTACAATTTCTCTCATATTTCTTTCTTCCTCCTATTATGCTTTGCACTTAATGTGCGATGTGATAAATCTACGAGTTTCTCAAACTTTATTATAGCACATTTACTTATAAAAAGCAAAAATAGTACGTAATCCTCTTTTTGACAAATTAGTATTGTTCATGTTATTTTCTTATGATATATTAAATAAAATTAAAAAAGGAGGAAATATTATGTTAGATTTATTTTTAATAATAATTTTAATAATAAGTATAGCTAAACCAGATATTTTATTAGCAAAAAATGTTAAAGAAAAAGCTTCAGATGAACAAAAACAAATTCTTGTAAAAAATTATAGAAAAATTTACGCTATTTTAATAGCTCTTTTCGAGTCTTTAGCTATAATGCGTTATAGCTCAATTATTGGTGGAGTTTTAGCTATTATCTTTATAATATTATTTTTTACAATTTCTTGGCCTGCTACAAAACAGAATAAGCAGATACTAAAAGAATTAGAAATATAATTAAATCTCCTATTTTATAATAGGAGGTTTAATATTTTTTCTGAATATACTTTTTTATTGAGCGCATTTTTTACAAGGTGTTAATCCAGCTGATAAAGCCGCGTCTAAAGTTGTTGAATACGAATTTTTCCCTCCACAATCTGGATCATAATGATATCTTTTCCCAGTTGGAGTTCTGTATACTGTTTTTCCATTTGAATTATTCGACGTACTTTTTGAATTTTTCTTCTTTGTCGTTGTAGTAGTTTTAGAAGTTGATGTATCTTCTTTCTTTGTGCTTGCACTTTCTGCAGCTACTTGTTTTTGTTTCTGCTCTTCTGCTTCCTTCTTTGCTTGTTCTTCTGCTTTTATTCTTTCTTGCTCTATTCTGTTATTATCAATTATTTTTACTGTTACTCTATTACTTTCTATTCCATTATTTGTTTTAACAAAAATTTCACAATTTCCTTCTGCAATCGGATTTATCTTCAATGTAATTTTATTTTTAATTATGTCTGTATCTGTTCTTTCTATAGTTGCTACTTTATCATTTGATGAACAATACTCTAAACTGTCAATATTAGCATTTTCTGGTTCTATTTCTAAAGTAATATTCTTTGATTCATTTATATCTAATTCTATTTCAGCTTCATTAAATTTTAAATTTGTTATATCGATATTTTTAGTCTCTTGCACTATATTTGTACTTATACTTGTATTGGTTTCTACATCGGCAATTATATTAGTATACGTCACATTTAGTACATCCGGCATACTCATTCCATATATAATTATTAATATGATTGGTAAAATAATTTGTATATGCTTAATTTGGTTTAATTTTGTTTTTTTATATAGTACTGGTAATAAAGATATTCCAAATAACATCATAAAAAATCCTGCCAAAATATTATTAATTAACATTCCACTAAATCCTGTTAATATAAAAAACACTCCACAAATATACCTTAATACATTAGATATCCTTTTTCCTGTTTTATTTTTTTCTTCCATTTATACTCTCCCCTTTTATTTCATCTAAAAAAAGAGTAGTTTTTAAACTACTCTTTTTTGGTGCAGATGGCCGGAATCGAACCGGCACGAGGTTTAACCCTCGCAGGATTTTAAGTCCTGTGCGTCTGCCAGTTCCGCCACATCTGCATGAATGTCTTGCAACTGACAATGCTTATTATAATACCTTTATATATAATTTGTCAATACAATTTTTCATTTTTTTAATTTTTTATTTTGTATCTGTAACTTCCTCTTTTACATTACTCTTATCATTTTCTATCCATCTCATAACTTTTATATCTTTATACGCTTCTAGAACATTTTGATACTTGTTAGTTTCTTCTTCCCAAATAGAAGCAGGAACTTTATCGAAAGCATTAAATATCTTTTCAGCTTCTTTTAAGAACATTATTTGTTGAGGAGTACTCATTTTTTCATATTTCTTTGCAATTTTATCTAATTTATCTAATTCTTGGTTTGCCTCTATAAATGACCAGAAGTCTTTTACTGTTAAGCCTGCCATCTTTATTTGCATAACAGCAAATACGACCAAACCAAATATTATCAGCACTAGCATATATATGATAAATAATAATACAGCCATAAACACACCTTCTTAAATTTTAAGTCCATTTAATTATACCATAACTGTTTTTTATTTGTAAATAAGAAAAGTAGCTTCGCTATATGTGCAGATTGCTTTGCAATCGCACATATATAGGTAACTTAACTAGTTATATAGGCAAAATCTTCGATTTTTCCTATATAATAAAAAGCGAATATAAGATGCGTAATATTAACATCCTATATTCGTTTAATCATACCAATTATTAATAAATATTATTTAGAAAAATATCTTTTTAATAATCCGTCAAATCCTCTTCCATGACGAGCTTCATCTTTAGCCATTTCATGAACCGTATCATGTATAGCATCATATCCTAGTTCTTTAGCTCTTGTAGCTAATTCTTTTTTACCCATGCAAGCTCCTTGTTCTGCAGCTGCTCTTAATTCTAGGTTTTTCTTAGTATCTGCATAAACAACTTCTCCTAGTAATTCTGCAAATTTAGCAGCATGGTCAGCTTCTTCTAATGCATATCTTTTAAAAGCTTCTGCTATTTCTGGGTATCCATCTCTGTCAGCTTGACGACTCATAGCTATGTACATACCAACTTCTGTACATTCTCCCATGAAGTTATCTTTTAATCCTTTAACAACTTCTTCATCTAAACCTTGAGCTACACCGATTTTGTGTTCATCTGCGTAATCTTTAGCTCCACTCATATCTTTTAATTCGAATTTGTCTTTGCTAGCTCCACATTGTGGGCATTTTTCTGGAGCTTCATCTCCAATGTGTACATATCCACATACTTTACATACATAAGCTTTCATTTTTATTCCTCCTATAATATAAATTTTTTATTATGTAAGAAAAATCGTTTGATTTTTCTAGAACAACAAAGTTAGGTTATCTAAAGCTATAGAATTTGCATATATGTATTTTATATTTCCTTATTTTTGCATTTTTCACATGTTCCTTTTAAAAGAATTTTAGAACTTGTTACTTCTGCATTAATCATCTTAGCAAATTCTTTTAGTTTTTCATTAAGTTTGTCATTATCACTCTCATCTAAAAAGATATCTTGTATTTCGTTACATTCTAAACATTGAAAATGCAAATGAGGCATAAGATTACCATCAAACCTATCTGATTCCCCCTGTTTAGTTTCTATTTTTAATATCTGACCACTTTCATATAATGCTGCTAAATTCCTATATACTGTTGCAATACCTATAGTTGGCATAATTTTTATTATATCGTTATATAGCATTTCTGCAGTTGGATGGTCTTTTCTTTCTTTTAAAACGTTTAAGATTAACTCTCTTTGCTTACTATATCTTTCCATAACATCTCCTTAAGTGATAACCATTATCATTATGGCATAACAATAAATAATTGTCAACACTTTTTTTAATAAATTTATATATGTTTTTTGTAATATTTAGTTTTTTTTTGTAGTATTTTATGATAGAATACAGCTAGAAAATTTATTTAATTTATAATCAAAACTAGAAAGGAATGAACTTAATTATGAATTTTAAGAAATGTTTACGTTGTGGATGCTTTTTTTCATCAATAGATGATATTTGCCCAAATTGTGCACCAAAAGATAATTTTGAAATGTCAAAATTAAAAAATTTTTTAACTAATCAAGTAGAAGATGCTTCAGTTGCAGATATAAGTAAAGGTACTGGAATTGATGAATCAAATATAAATAGATTTATGAATAATAAAGACTTTATTAAAGCTGTAAAAAAAGAAAAAAATAATATAGATATCAATTTATAAGGAGGACGTTTTATGTCTAATATTTTTGAGGAATTAACCCAAAGAGGTTATACAGAGCAATTAACACATCCAGAAGAAATTAAAAATTTATTAGATAATGAATCAATATCATTTTATATAGGATTTGATCCAACTGCAGATAGTTTACATGTAGGGCATTTTATTTCTTTGATGGTTGCGTCACATATGCAAAAAGCAGGACATAGACCAATTATTTTAATTGGTGGTGGTACAGCTACAATAGGTGACCCTTCTGGTAAAACAGATATGAGAAGAATGATGTCTAGAGAAGAAATAGATCATAATGTCGAATGTTTTAAAAAGCAAATTGCTAAATTTTTATCTTTCGAAGGTGAAAATGCTGCAATAATAGTAAACAACGCAGATTGGTTACTAGATTTAAAATTTATTAACTTTGCAAGAGAAATCGGTTCATTATTTTCTATTAACAAAATGCTTGCTGCAGAATGTTATAAGCAAAGAATGGAAAGGGGTTTAACATTCTTCGAACTTAGCTATATGTTAATGCAATCATATGACTTTTTATATTTACATGATAAATATGGTTGTAAATTACAAATGGGTGGAAATGACCAATGGTCAAACATTTTAGGTGGTGTTGACTTAATAAGAAGAATTGGTCATTCTGATTCATATGGTCTTACATTTAAACTTCTTACAACAAAAGAAGGTAAAAAAATGGGAAAAACAGAAAAAGGTGCATTATGGTTAGATGCTACAAAAACATCACCATATGATTTCTATCAATATTGGAGAAATATTGATGATGCCGATGTAAAAACTGTTTTAAGTTTACTTACTTTCTTACCTATGGAAAAAGTCGAAGAACTTTCTAATTTGAAAGATGAAAAAATAAATGAAGCTAAAAAAGTAGCTGCATACGAAATAACAAAATTAATTCATGGCGAAGAAGAAGCAAAAAAAGCAGAAGAAGCTTCTAATGCTTTATTTGGTGGACAAGGTAGTTTAGACAATATGCCAACTGCTACAGTTGCAAGTAATATTTCTATATTAGATGCAATAATTCAAGTTGGATTTGCACCATCAAAAGGTCAAGCACGTCAATTAATTACACAGGGCGGTATATCTTTAAATGATACAAAAATATCTGATACAAATTATATACTTTCAGATACAGATTTTAAAGATGGATTTGCAATTCTAAAAAAAGGAAAGAAATCTTATTACAAATTACAAAAATAATCACATAACCACCAGTGATTTTTTCCGGCTAAAGCTTTACTGCCATTCAGACTATCTGAAGATTTTCGTAAAGTAAAATACAGGATAAAGCATTTTATCCTGTATTTTTTTATCTTATATAATTAAAAATGGGATTTTAGGAACGTCCCCAAATCCCCCCTATAGACCTCCCAAAATCCCTATGTTATTAGTTTTTCTTTCTATTATATTCTATTAATCTCTTTTCATTTTTATAAGCAATAACTGTTAATGTTAATACTGCTAATATAATTCCTAATGGTAATGTGTAATAACTAATAGGTATTCTTGCTATTGCTAAAACGCTTAAATATAATGCTTCTATTACTATTGGCCAAATTATTAATTTTGCCACAACTTTTACTACTCCTAATTTTCTAAATCTTATTGCTTCATATGCAATAATTAGAACTGCTGAAATTGCTATTGGCCAAACATAATTCGCCATTAAGTCTCTTCCTCTATAATGAGGTATCTCTACTACTGTTAAATCATCTTTTGTTAAAGATGTTTCATATTTTTCATTTATTTTTGTTACTAAATTATTTAATTGGTCATCATTACTTTCTCTAACTGTAATTGCCACAGAATCATTAAAGAATTCTATTTTTTGTACTAATACATCATCTGTTCCAAATACTTCTTTAGCAATAGATTCTACGTCAGATTTTGTATAATCTTTACCAATATAAACTTCGATTCTATTAGAATCATCATATGCTAAACTAAATTTAAACTTTGCTGTACATCCAACAACTATACCTGCAATTATTATAATTGCCATAATAATATATAGTATTTTATTTTTCATCTTAGTTTTTTTGCGTTCCATCTTTTCACCCTCTCATATTATTTTTCTTCTGCTTTTATAATTAAATTTTTAGTTACAAGTAAATTATATATAATTGATGCTGTAATTCCCCAGAAAACAACCATTCCAAAACTATATATTGGAATAAATGAGTTAAATGCAAATACGATAGCAATAATATATGCTGGTACAGACATCATACAGAATTTTACTAGTACACTTTTCATTACTTTATCATTATCTTTCTTACCTTTTATCGCTTTTAATAACATATAAAGTAATATATAATTTAATAATTGTATTAACGCTAATCCTATAATTCCACCAATTCCTACTTCTACATTTGTAAGTCTTAAAATTAATAATATAACTGCAATAAATCCAACATTAGATATTGTTGCAAGTATTCCATTTACTCTAAATTTAATTATTAAGAAGATAAATAATACTACTGCAATAGCTCCTAATACTATAATTACATTTTTTAATAAATCTACTGTTATCGGAGATTCTATATATTTATTGCTTTCCAATGAATATGTAATTGGCATTACACCATTTTTTATTAATGAAGCCATTGTTTGAGCTTGTGTTATATATGTATCTAATTTGTTGTTTTCATCATCTGTATTTAATGCACTTCCTGTTCCTATTAATAAGTCTAATGTTCCTGTTGTATTTTCCTCAGAAAATTGTTGTCCTGGTGCAATTGTAGTTCCATCTATTACCATATCTATTTTCTTAGATGATGCTTCAGCTGTGTCTGTTGTTCCATCAGTTGTTGTATTTGTAGCTTCATTCGCTGTTTCTGCAGCATTTAAGTCTTCCTCTGTTATTTCATTAGATACTGTATTATTAGAAACTGTATTTGTTGTATCTTCTGATACTGCATTACTATTATATGTTCTTGATATTTCTTGTAATTTTTCTTTTCCTTGTTTATTAAATTCTATTTCTAAATACACATTAACTCCTGATTGTGTATTATTATACAAAACCTTAGCATCTTTTACATCATCATTATTTAATAATATTTCTTCTGTTTCTGAATCTTTTAATTCAAATTTTCCTACTTCTGATAATGTTGATATTATATCATCTGTTGAATCATCTTCTTTTAGTTCTACAACTATATTCCCATTGTCTTTATCTTGTCTTACTTTATAATCTGTAACCCCAGATGTTTTTAATCTATTTATTAATATTTGTTTTGATTTTTCATAATTTTCTGCAGTTAAATTTTCTGCCTTATTTGTTTCCTCTGATGATTTTGTATAACCATTTTTTGTAATAACATCTTCTGTATAACCTTGGTTTGAAAGCTCTTCTTCTGTTCCTGATGCAATCTTAGCTCCTGTTGAATCTGTCAACGTTATTGTTTCGTCTTGTTCAACATTTAATTGAATTATTCTATTTCCTTCTATATCTGAACCTAATATGAAGTCTGGAATAACATCTGACATTTCGTTTTTATCTTTTACATATATGCCCACAAAAGATATTAAAGATAACAAAATTATAATAAATACTATTAATGTTATTCTTAAACCTTTCAATTTGTTTATTTCTTTTGCTTTTTGCTCTTTTTTTAGTTTTTCCTCTTTGTTCACTTTTTCTCCTCCTTAGTTAAAAACATTGAATATAGTCTTGTTAAATTCTATCTTAAATCATAAAAAAATTCAACTACTTTTTCCTAAATAGTTGAATTTTATAATTAGCAAACTTTTTATATTGTTTCCGTAGATAAAACTAATATTTTCTTAACCGTTTCTTATCTTATTTTTTCCTATTAAGATTAACTCCTATTATTCCTCCTATTCCCCCAGCAATAACACCTAAAATGATTAATAGAATAGTTTTACTAGAAAAATTAATATTTCCTGAAAATATTAAAGAAATTAATAAATAAATAAGCATATATAATACACCTATTATTAACCCATTTACTATTCCTTTCTTTTCTAGCTTAATAGTTGCAATTGAACTTCCTATTAAAATTGCTAATGTATTTACTGCTATTACTAATGTTGGTATATTATTATCCGAAATAGTAGAATATGTCATTATTAGTGATAATATTATTAATCCAAAGATATTTATTATAAAAGCTATTATTTCACCTTTTAATATAGCAATTCCATTCTTTTTTAATATTCCTTCTTCCATAATTTAAGCCTCCCTAATAAATTCTATTTAGGAAGGCTATTAATTATTACTTTAATTTCTTACTAATTCATTTGTATCAGATATTCCATTATTAATGTTTATATTGTTATTTAAATTTGAATCATTAACATCTGTATTAACTTTCTTAATTCCATTTGCCTTAAATACTTCATCTAAGTTTCCTTGTTGTCCATTCATTTCTAGATAATAAATATCTTTTCCATTTTCTGTTCTATAGAAAATATTATCTAACAAGAATCCAACTAATTGTTCTCCTAATGGGTTATATACTGCATATTTCTTATTTGTATCACTTTCACTTATTTCTTTTCCTACTATAATTCCTTCGTAGTCTTCTAGTAGTACTGCATTGTTTGCTGACTTTGTTTGTGTTGAAGTTACTATACAACCGATACTGTCATATTCTACTGGTAATATAACTTCTCCATTTATGTTATATAATCCCCATTTTTCATCTCTTTCTACAGGTATAATAGAATCATAGAATAAATATTGATTTCCATCTTGTACACTTGGATATTGATTTTTATCTACACCAATTTGATCAAATTCAGCATATAGTATTTGTCTTTCGCTCTTGTTTATTACACCATATTTATCATTGCTTTCTACTATATAAAGTCCTGTATCTTTATCTAATAATTTTATCGAATCATAATTCATAGAGATTTTACTTTGTCCTAATTCACTTATAATTCCATATTTGTCATTATTTTCTACTAAAAATTCTTCTGTTGTTTCTAACCATTGTACACTTGTATAACGTGGACCTGCAATTTCTGTTCCATCCGGTCTAATTATTCCTGTTAATCCATTTTCTTTTTGAGCAACAATCATATCAGATGCTAATGCCTTTTTATTAACGAAGTTTGAATCTACTGCATTATATCCTAAACTTGCAATTTTTGTTTGATATTGTTCATATAAGTACTCTGTTCCTGCTAAAGTAATTTTATTTGTTGCTTGGTTATAATTTACTTTTGCATTTAATAATGGTTGTAAGTCTTCTACATATGCATATAGTTGTCCATTTGCATATTTTATCTTTTCTGATAGATACATATAACCATACTCGTTATCATTAGTATCTTCTTTTAATAAGACTTTATTTATTTTATTTTGGTTAGCATGGAATTCTACTGCTTCATCATTACATTGAACAACTCCTGAATTATTGTCTTCGGAATTTTTACCATATTCACCATGTAAATATGTATATCCTGTTACATGTGGTGCCACATCTGAAATAGATACAAATACTTTACCTGTTTGCTCATCTGTTATAATCGTTGTATCTTTTATAGAAACTCCTACCCCATCAACTGTAATTCCCCATTGTAAACTTTGGAAATACATCATTGCTACAACTATTCCTATTATTAAAAGAATTGCTACAACTATACATGAAATAATTATTATTCCTTTTTTCTTTACTCTCTTTTTTTCTTCTTTGAACAATTCCTCATTATCAAATAAATCCATAACTTTCCCCCTATTCAACTACTCTTTTGTGTCATATCCGTACTTTTTATAAAACTCTTTTCTAAAGTTTCCTAAATTATCATTCTCTATTTCCATTCTAACTCTTTCCATAAGTTTAGTCAAGAAATATAGATTATGAATTGAAAGTAATCTAACTCCTAAAATTTCTTTTGCTTTAATTAAATGTCTTATATATGCTCTTGTATAATTTTTACAAGCATAACAATCACATTCTTCGTCTATTGGGCCCCAATCTTTTTCATAAGTTGCATTTCTTATTACAACTTTTCCATTCCATGTCATTGCAGTTCCATTTCTTGCAATTCTTGTAGGTAGTACACAATCACACATATCTATTCCAGCCATTGCTGCTTCTATTAAATAATCTGGACTTCCTACTCCCATTAAGTATCTTGGTTTGTTTTCTGGCATAAGTGGTGCTGTAAAACGTAATATATCTAAAAATTCTTCTTTAGGTTCTCCTACACTTATTCCTCCTATTGCATATCCAGGTAAATCTAATTTTGCTAAATCTCTCGCAGATTTTTCTCTTAAATCTTTATAAAATCCACCTTGTATAATTCCAAATAATGCTTGGTCTTCAGGTCTTGCATGTGCTGTTTTACATCTTTCGGCCCATCTTGTAGTTCTTTCCATAGATTTTTTTGTATAATCATATGTTGATGGGTATGGGCAACATTCATCAAATGCCATCATGATATCTGACCCTAGAATATTTTCTGTATGCATAACACTTTCTGGTGTAAATTTAATTCTTCTTCCATCTAAATGAGATCTAAATTCTACACCTTCTTCTGTTATTTTTCTAAGTCCACTTAAACTAAATACTTGGAATCCTCCACTATCTGTTAGTATTGCTCTATCCCAGTTCATAAACTTGTGAAGTCCACCCGCTTCTTGTATTACTTCTTCCCCAGGTCTTAAATACAAATGATATGTATTTGATAAAATTATTTTTGCATCTATTTCGTTTTTCAATTCATCAGGTGTCATACTTTTTACAGTTGCTTGTGTTCCTACTGGCATAAATACTGGTGTCTGTATATCACCATGAGGAGTGTGTATTACACCTCTTCTTGCTCCAGTTTGTTTACATTTATGTATTAACTCATATGTTACTGCTGGTTTCATATTTCCTCCTTTAATTATTTTTTTGATATAACATTTGAACATTATACTTTTTAAAGCCTAATTTTTCATAAAATTTTAATGCATCAACATTATTACTGAATGAATAAAGTTCGAAAGTCTCTATTCCCTTTTCTTTAAAACTATTCATCATTGTTTGCATTAATTGTTTTCCTATACCTTTATGTCTATATTCCTCTAATACGTATAAATTATTTATTGTTCCTAACTGTACTGTATACCATTCTTTTTTAGATAATATCTCTCCAGTTATAAATCCTACTATTTTTTCATCTTCCTCTGCTACAAATATAAACTGCTTATTAAAAAAATAATTGTAATCTCTTTCTCCTACTTCAGTATAACCCCATTCTGGTACTACAATATTTAAGCCTATATCTTTTTCGTATTTTGAGAGATTATATCTTAGGTCTTGTACAGCCTTCATATCTTCTTTTCTTGCTTTTCTAATTTTCATACTATCACCTACTTATTTACATATTTACAAATTTCGTTTTCAGTGACCTCTTCTTTTTTACAATTACACTCTTTGGCTATATTTTCAAACATGGTATCTATCTTATCAGCACTAGCTAAATCCTTTGGTCTACCATTTTGTCTATACCAATTATAATCATCTATTATAGAACGACAAGGATATCCATCAATATTATATATTTTTTCGTTTTGTAAATCTTTAACTAGAACAGCCTCAGTTTTTTCGTTTACAGTATAATGGTTTGGAAATGGCTTTCCACTTATATGTACATTAAATCTTTTACTTAACTTATCAAACGAATTTTGTGTTACATATAAATCCACATCATCTGTTTCTTCTTTTAAATTATGCATTAATAAACTTCCGCCACTTATTATACAGTATTCTTTTTTATCTAACTCTAGGCTGTCTAAATATTTTTCAAATTCTTTTTTATTCATTATTCAACACCCCTTTATCTTCTATTTCTAGAAGTTGTCTTACATATAATCTTTTTGGATTATCTAGCCTGTCCAATTCTTCTACTGCTCTACCAAGTTTTAAAAAATGTAATTTTTTAAATTCCTTTTCTCCATCTGTTTCTTCTAAAAATTGATAATACTTATTAAAATGTTCTTCTAATTGATTTTTTGAATACACTGAATATGCTTTTAATATTACGCAGTATGAATGCCTTTTTCCTTCTGGTTTTTCTATATATTCGAAATTGTAATTTTCTATTTGTTCTTTATCGTCCAGGTCTAAATTTAATTCTTCTTTTAATTCTCTTTTTGCTGTTTTTATTAAATCAAATTCACCATTTACTATGTCATATTTTTCGTCTATACCTCCACCAGAAACTTGTATCATTCTAGGATAAGAAGTTGTATCATCTAGTTCTCCTATAACAGCATATCCATCTTTAGTAACAATATATGTTCCTCCTGCAAGATTGTGGCAAGCATATTTTTCTTCTATACCATGCCTTTCATCATATAAGTAGTGTGCATAATCTGTTTTTTCTATTGTTAAAAGTATATCTTCTTTATTTTCTTCCATTTTTGTTACATTCCAAACTTCGCCATTAAATAAGTTTGGATTTTCTTTTACTTGTTCATTCCAAAATACATCTATTTTATCTCGCAAACTTTGTGGCAAATTCATTATTTTATGAATAGTTTTTGTTTTAATTTGCTTTTTTGTATGTATAACCATGATTTTCTCCTATCTTACAAAATAAGCATTGCATCTCCAAAGCTAAAAAATCTATATCTCTCTTTTACAGCTTCATTATATGCTTTCATAATATAATCTCTACCTGCTAATGCAGATACAAGCATTATTAGTGTTGATTCTGGTAAATGGAAATTTGTTACTAAACCATCTAAGCATTTATATTTATAACCTGGATAAATAAATATTTGTGTATCCCCTTCTGTAGGTTTTACCATTCCATTTTCGTCTGCTATTGTTTCTAATACTCTACAAGAAGTAGTTCCTACGGCTATAACTCTTTTTCCATTTTTCTTAGCATTATTTATTTTATCTGCATCTTCTTGTTTTATATAAAAGTGTTCTGAATGCATGTGGTGTTCTTCTACATTTTCTACTTTTACTGGTCTAAAAGTTCCAATTCCTACATGTAATGTTACATTGGCAACATCAATTCCTTTCGCCTTTATTTTCTCGAAAAGTTCTGGTGTAAAATGTAGTCCTGCTGTTGGTGCTGCTGCTGAACCTTCATATTTTGCATAAACAGTTTGATATCTATCATTATCTTTTAAAGATTCATGAATATATGGTGGAAGTGGCATTAATCCAATTTTATCTAGAATTTCGTTAAATATTCCTTCATATTTAAATTCTACTTTTCTTGTTCCACCTTCCATTACATCTAGTACTTTAGCTTTTAATATTCCATCTCCAAATTCTACTTCTGTACCAGGTTTTAATTTATGTCCTGGTCTTACAATACATTCCCATATATCTCCCTCTATTCTATTTAATAGAAGAAATTCTATTTTTGCTCCTGTTGCTTTTTTACCATATAATCTTGCTGGTATTACTTTTGTATTATTTCTTACTAAACAATCTCCTGGTTCTAAGTAATCTATTATGTCTTTAAATGTTTTATGTTCTATAGTTTGGTTTGCTCTATTTAAAACCATTAATCTTGATTCATCTCTTTTTTCTATAGGTGTTTGTGCTATTAATTCTTCTGGTAAGTCATAATAAAAATCTGAAACGTTCACTTTAAAAATCTCCTATCTATATATATTGTAAATTGAGTTTTCTGTATAATAGAAAATTCAACAAAATTCCAAACTTATTATACTATATTTTTTATGTATACTCAAGGTTTAAAAGCCTATTTTTTCTTTTAATTCTTGCTTGGTTAATTCTAAGTCTTTACTATTTTCTATTTTTAAACAGTGTATATTAGGATATTTCTTTTCTATTTCATCAGACATTTCTAAATATACTTTTTGTTGGTTTATGCTTTTTTCTGCTTCGAATTTAGCATATTTGGGTACTGCTTTATTATCCCTTTTTAATCTTTGAGTATATAAACTTTCATCTTCTAAATATAGTGTAACATAATAAATTTCAAAGTCTAATTTAGCGAAATCATCTAGCAATTCTTCATAAACATCTGTAAATGAGTACTCTTTATATTTTAATCTACAGTAATTTTCTTCTGTAAAAAATGTTCTATCAAAAACTAAATTTATACTTTGATTTCCTAATTTTTTTAAATATTCTACTAAGTCCCTATACATTGCTTCTGCTTTTTTCTTTCCTGTAGGTGTGCTATCTGCAGTTCCACACAATCTATATAAATTTGTATACGGAATAGTATATCTTAAATAATCCGTAATTGTTGTTTTTCCTGCACCCTGTGGTCCTTCTACTACTATTAATTTTGAATTTGCCATTTTTTATTCCCCCTATTATAAACTAAAAATATTATATAAAAATAGCATTTTTTTTACAATAAATTTACGTGATTTTTATATCTATTTTTGATACAATATTTTTGGTGAATTTTATGGAAAAAACAACTATTTTTTTAATAAGACATTCTGAACAATTAAAGATTAAAAGTTTATTAAATAGTTCTGAAAATAGTCAAATTGCTAACGAGAAAATTATTTTATCTGTAAAAGGTGAAAAAAAAGCAGAGGAACTGAGTAATATAGCAGAACTATCCAATCTAGATTCAGTATGGTGTAGTAATTATGTTCGAGCATTAGCTACTGCTAAATACATAGCTGAACGTAATAATTTAGAAGTACAAATTAGTACAGATTTAAACGAGAGAAAATTAGGGAATTTAGATTCTCTATCTAAACTTAGTGATAAATATACTCACCCTTTTACTACAGAACAGTTATTAGATGAAAAAGTAAAAAACGAAGATGGCGAGAATAGAATAGAAGTTAACACAAGAATGACTAATTTTATTAATAACCTATTAACTGAATATAGTGGAGCTAAAATTGCAATAGTTAGTCATGGTGCAGCAATTAAATTTTTATTAATGAATTGGTGTTTATTAAATCAAAACTTTGATTTAGTTTACAAAGATACAATTTTAAAAATTGATTCCCCTAGTGTTATAAAACTTGAATTTAATAAAGATTCACTAATAAATTTAAGTCAATTATATTAATTTAATTACTATTTTGACATTCTAGTATATTTTACCTACTTTTTAATAAACTATTAATATGGAGGTTTTGAGAAATGTCAAAATTTAAAATTTATTTTAAGACTATTCTTATTCCGGTTCTTGTTGGTGGTATTGTTGGTTTCCTTATTTCTGGTAGTATCGATTATAATTCTTTAGTAAAACCATTTTTATCACCACCTAGTATGACTTTTCCTATTGTATGGACCTTTCTTTATATTTTAATGGGGATTTCATACGGATTATTAGCAAGTAATTCATTGGTAGATTCAAAAATAAATTCTATCTACTATTTACAATTATTTTTTAATGCTCTTTGGCCTATATCTTTCTTCTTATTAAAATGGAGATTATTTGCTTTTATTTGGATTATAATTCTTGCAATTTTAATTATTATTATGATAGCTAGATTTTATGAAAAGCATAAAACTGCTGCATGGTTACAGGTTCCATACTTATTATGGACATTATTTGCAACATATTTAAATTTCGGAGTTTATTTACTTAATAGATAATATTGAATTTATGTAAATAATTTTATATAATTATTGATGCAACTATATAAACATGTTGATGTTCTTTTGAAAATATTTTTTCTAAGGAGGTAACTATGGAAAGGAACAAATTAACAAATACTACTTTAGCAAAGTTTGTTACAACTACAACCGCTGAAGAAGAACTTTTACGGTATGTAGATGAACAAATCAAATCAGCAGCATTATACTATATTGGAGTACCTGATGGAAAATTTTTTACTCCAGGTGAATGGCCTAGCAAAATATATTTCGCAAAAAAAGCTTATGTAACACTAAATACAATCATGGGATATGAGCAATCGGAATATAACCGGTTCATAGAAAAAAAAGAGCAAATTCCTGAATTTTTCACACCTAAAGGTATACAAAAGATTATTGATCTTTTTACATTGTTATATGTCCATGGAGTAGAAAATCGACCACTTACTTCGGAATTTAAAACAATAAAAATGTGTAGACAAAGTGAGATTTTTGAAGGTTTTAGTACTATAATGCCTCTTACTTCTACAACCAAATTATCAGCTTCGGAAATTATGGGATTAGGATATGGAAATAAGCAAAATTTAGCTGTTTGTACATACTTTTTCCATAGTGGTTCTGTCTATTTTGACATGGAAGATTTAGGAACTTCTTACCAAAAATCTGAAGAAGCAGAAGTACTTTTACTTCCTGGCAATACTATTATCACAAAATACTGCGGTGAAAGTGATAAATTCCGTGGCAGTGATGGAAAACCTGCTAAGCTATATACATCTGATGTGTATGCTCCGTTTTTTACTTTTAATGCTGATTCTGACGAATCACTTAGGAAGCTTGTTTTTAATGAAGCTATCTTAAGAGATATAAAATATTTCTTTCGAAATTTGAACAATTTCGAAGGTGAGTTTCCAAAATTTCCATTTGGCTATACTGAATGGAAACAAGCTTTTCAGCAATTAGTTCAGCGTGAACTCGCTAAATTGTTGTAATCTTTTCTTTTTTATTAAATCACAAAAAATCCCCTGGTTAACCTAAACCAGAGGATTTTTTTATAGGGATTTTAGGAACGTCCCCAAAATCTCTATTGTTTATCTTACAACTTCAACATCTATATCTATTTTTTCATCATTTATTTTTGTTTCTACATAGTTTTCTCTATTTTCATTATAGAAGATATTATTTGCTAAAGTATCTTTCATTATTTGTTCTTTATATTTTTCTATAACTTCTTTTAATGTATCATTATTTGCAAAGTATAAGTTTATTCTATCTAATACTTCGAAATCTCTATCTTTTCTCATGTTTTGTACTTTAGATAAAATTTCTCTTAAATATCCTTCTTCTTTAAGTTCTGGTGTTATTGTTGTTTCTAGTACAACTCCAAGTTCTCCTTCACCTGCGAAGGCATATCCTTCTTTACCTTGCATTGTTACTAATAAGTTAGATTCGTCTAATGGTATTTGTTCGTCTTCTACTTCGATATATTCTACTCCACCGTTTTTTACTTTATTTGCTAGATCCATTTGATTTAGTTTAGAGATTGCTTCTTTAATTTTTGGTATTAGTTTTCCATATTCTTTTCCTAAAACAGGTAGATTTGGTTTTATTTCGAAGTCAACATATTTGGACATATCTGCACCTAAAACAACTTCTTTTACATTTAATTCATCTTTTACTATGTCTCCATAGTATTCTGGAAGCGTTCCTACAGAAATTAGCATTTCTGAAAGTGGTTGTCTATTTTTTATATTAGCTGCATTTCTTGCACTTCTACCTAATTTAACAATCTTATATGCTAAGTCCATTTCTTTTTCTAAGTCTTTATCTATTTCAGTTTCATTTACTTCTGGCCACAAGCATAGATGTACACTTTCTGGTGCTTCTTTATCTAAATTAACAACTAAGTTTTGGTAGATTTCGTCTGTTATAAATGGTACAAATGGTGCTGCAACTTTTACTAAATTAACTAAAACATTATATAAAGTTACATATGCTCCAACTTTGTCATCTTCCATTCCGCTTGCCCAGAATCTTTCTCTGTTTCTACGAACATACCAATTAGAAAGTTCATCTGTAAAGTCTTCTATTAATAAAGCTGCTCCTGTTATGTCATATTTATCTAATTTTTCGTCTACTTCTTTTATTAATGTATACATTTTAGAAAGTATCCATTTATCCATTACATTTGTTACTTTAAAGTCTTTATATTTTACTGGATTAAATTGGTCTATTTCTGCATATAGAACATAGAATGAATATACATTCCATAATGTACTTAAGAATTTTCTTTGTGTTTCTTGTACACTTTTTACAGACAATCTTGTTGGAATCCATGGGGCACTACATGTATAGAAATGCCATCTAGTAGCATCTGCTCCAACTGTATCTAGTAATTCAAATGGATCTACACCATTCTTTTTAGATTTAGACATTTTTTGTCCCTTATCATCTAAAACATGTCCTAATACTATACAGTTTTCATATGATGATCTATCAAATAAACATGTAGAAACTGCAAGTAAAGTATAGAACCATCCTCTTGTTTGGTCTATAGCTTCTGAAATAAATTGAGCTGGGAAGTTTGCCTCAAATATTTCTTTGTTTTCGAATGGATAATGCCATTGTGCAAAAGGCATTGAACCGGAATCGAACCAACAGTCTATAACTTCTTTTTCTCTTGACATTTCTTTTCCACAATGTGGACATTTTAAATGTACATTATCAATATATGGTTTATGAAGTTCTATATCTTCTGGAACATTTATTCCTTTTTCTTTTAATTCTTCTATACTTCCAATACATTCTTGATGACCACATTCACAAGTCCAAATTGGAAGTGGAGTTCCCCAATATCTATCTCTTGAGATTCCCCAATCTATAACATTCTCTAGGAATTTTCCAAATCTTCCTGTTTTTATTGTTTCTGGCATCCAATTTATTGTGTCATTATTTTTTAATAAATTGTCTCTTAGTTTGCTCATTGCAACAAACCAACTCTCTTTTGGATAATATAAAAGTGGTGTGTCACATCTCCAACAATGTGGATAAGAGTGTAGATGTTTTTCTTTACTGAATAATTTATTTTCTTCTTCTAACCATTTACAGATACCTTCATTGCAATCTCTTACGAATTTACCTGCCCAAGGTTCTACTTCTGGAACAAATTTGCCTTCTTTATCTACTAAGTTTACAAAAGTTATTCCATTTTGTTTTGCAACTAAACTATCATCTTCACCATATGCTGGTGCAATGTGTACTATTCCTGTACCATCTGTTAATGTTACATAGTCCCCATGGATTACTTCGAATGCTTTTCCATCTACTTTTGCAAATGGCATTAATTGTTCATATTTTGTTCCTAACAATTCTGTTCCTTTATATTCTTTTAAAACTTCATATTCTTTGCCTTTTAATACTGTTTCTACCAAGTCTTTAGCAAGAACATATACTTCATATTTTGGTTCTTCCTCAGTTCCAACATTTACTTTTACATCTACATATGTGTAAGCTTTATTAACACATAGTGCTAAGTTTGATGGTAATGTCCAAGGTGTTGTTGTCCATGCTAAAATATATTTATTTTCTTCATCTTTTACTTTAAATTTAGCTATACAAGTTAAATCTTTTACATCTTTATATCCTTGTGCAACTTCGTGTGATGAAAGTGCTGTTCCACATCTTGGGCAATATGGCATTACTTTATGACCTTCATATAATAATCCCTTTTTCCACATTTCTTTTAATGCCCACCATACAGATTCTATATATTCGTTATGATATGTTACATATGGTTTTTCCATATCTACCCAGAATCCTACTTTGTTTGTCATTTCTTCCCATAGATGCACATATGTGAAAACACTTTCCTTACATTTCTTTACGAATTTTTCTACCCCATATTCTTCTATTTGTTGTTTTCCTGAAATTCCTAATTCTTTTTCTATTTCTAGTTCAACTGGAAGTCCATGTGTATCCCAACCAGCTTTTCTTAATACTTTGTAACCTTTCATTACTTTGTATCTTGGTATAATGTCTTTCATTACCCTTGTTTCGATATGTCCAACATGTGGTCTTCCATTTGCTGTTGGAGGTCCATCATAAAATGTGAAGTATCTTTTTCCTTCGTTCATTGCAAAGTTTTTCTTAACAATGTCTTTTTCTTTCCATAGTTTTGCTACATCATTTTCCATTCTTACAAAACCATCTTTAAGTTCTACCTTTTTGTACACTCTAATTCCTCCTTCTTTATTTTTATTAAGGATTTCACTTTAAATAAATTTAAGTTTGCGAAATCAATCAAAAAGCCCTTTTCATCCTGTTTAGGACGAAAAGGGCATAATTTCCGCGGTACCACCTAATTTAATAACTTACGTTATTCTCTCTAATTTCTTTAACGCAGAACATACGACAAAACTTACTATTAGTTCAGTTTTGCAACATATAAGGTGATAACAATTATATTTTATCTTACTAGAATTTCAGCATACATCTAGCTCTCTTAAAGACTAATTTATAACTGTGTTATCCTCATTTTGTCTTTTTTTATGATGTAATTATTATACCATGATTTTTTCATTTTGCAAGAGTTTTATTGCATTAAAATTGCAAGTATAAACCATAAATATATAAAACAACATAAGCAAACACCTATAATACCTAATACCATTCCTGCTTTTCCTAATTTACTATTAGTTCTATGTATAGATTTTACTCCAAAAACTATTGCTAAAATTCCTGTAATTAAAGACATATACCAAAATATAATTGTAAGTATAGATATAATGCCTAATGTTAAAGATGCTGCTGGCATTCCAGAATAATGTTTTACTTCTTTTTCATAAACTTTTCCCATATTTATCCCCCTTACTAAAACAAAATCTCTTTTATTTCTTCTAATGTATTTATATTATTTGCTTTAATTTCTTTATTTGAAACAGTATATAATGTATCATCTATGTATAAACCTCTAATATCTGAAGTATAGTCCTCTGAATTAACATCATGTGTTATTATTCCTCTTAAATTAAATCCATTTGCTATATCCAAGCTATATACTGCATATCCAACTTTATTATATGTTCTACTTTTTAAGTAACTTGTATATAAATTTGTTGCAGAAAATATATCATCGTTTTCTGTAATACTTAAATCTGTCGTATAATTTTTTATAGGAATTGCTAATAGATTTCTTTCTTTGTCTAATAATAGAGATTTATGATTTTCTAAAACAGTAGAATTCGTCCTAGCATCTCCAATTACTTCCTCTGATATCATTTTAGGATTATTTATATCTGAAACATCAAATAATGCCATTTTCATTCCCATAACTTTTGCAGAAGTTGAAGTAACTCTTCCTAATGAATTTCTTTTAACAGTCTCTTCTGTTTGAAATCCAAAACCAATAATATGATTTTCATCATATGGCTGCAAATATGTACTATATCCAGGAATCTTTAAAGTACCTAAAGCTTTTGGATTTTCTGGGTCACTTAAATCTATAGAATACAATGGATCCATATTTTTATATGTTACCAGATATGCTCTATCCCCTACAAATCTTGCTGAATACATTTTTTCACCTTTAGCAAGATATGCTGTTTCTCCTAATTGTTCTAAATCATTATCTAACACTACTACTCTTGAACCATTTGTTGTATATAGTGCAATTCTTAAATTATCATCTTTTTCATCTAGCGAAAATTGGTCTATTGTTGTTCCTACAAGCTGGTTTTTAGTTTGATATACTACACTTCCATCTTCTTTAAAATTAAATTTATATATATTAGAGCCATATGTTCTATTATCTCCTTGAATGGCATCTCCAATACCCAAAAGACCTTTTATTCCAAATATATCTGTAAATTCTACTTTTCTGCTTCCACTATATCCATTATCAATCAAGTACATATTTTTTTCTGAAATATATGCATTTTCAACATCCATTAAGTATGATTGAACTTTAATTTTATTTTCTGGTGAATTCAAATTATATGAAGCTATAATTGTCTGCATACTTGTGTTTAAATCATTTATCTTATACGCATTTGGTTTTTCTGGAGTTATAGTAGCTCCATCCTCCACATATTCTAAATTACCTTCATCTCTTATTCTTCCTGATGAAATTACATATAAGTTACCATTTATATATCTTGATGTATAATATTCTTTGTTTATTTCGAATTCTTTTATTTTATTTGGATTTTCTATATCTGACAAATCATAAATTTTAACAACTGTTTTAGCAGTATTACCAGATATAATTATTAATTTATTATTTTGCAGTATTAAATCTTCTGGATATAGGCTACTTAATGGCTCTTCTATTTTTGCTACAATATTCATTTCGTTTGGATTCTTTGCATATGTTATATAAACTGTGTCATCTGCAATAGAGTATATATAATACCCATCTGTTTTAACTATATCTGCCTCATCCACATTTTCTACTTGTATATTTGTTGTTGAGTAAGTTGATTTACTTGAGTCAGTAGTCGTACCTGAAAATACAGAATCACTATTTTTTTCATTACTTTCATCAACAGTTATGTCGTCTAGTTCAAGCCCACCATTATACGGTTCATTAGAACTCGCATCTTCTATAATTTTTTCCGAAAAACTACGGGTAGGCACTGCTATTAATGGACATATAAAAACCGATGCAATATCTTCCGCCAAATTATCTCTATCTACTATTTTTTGCAATTGTTTTTCTGAACTTATTTCTGTTAGATCTCCTTCAAATCTTAGATTTGATAATGTAATTCCAATAACAAAAGCAACTACTAATAATATAGCTATTATTACTGCTATTTTCTTTTTCATTTAATCCCCTCCTATATCTTTTGTATTTCGACAACATTCTATCATATATTTGTTAGTTTTAACTAGCATTTTTTTACACTTTAGAATATAATATGTAATATAAGAAATTATAACTATAATTCTTGTTATTACTAAAAGCCGAGGTGCTTAATATGAAAAATTACAAATTAGCAATTGTAGGTGCTACAGGTGTAGTTGGTAGAACTGCACTAAAAGTATTAGAAGAGAAAAAACTACCAATTAGTGAATACGTTTTGTTTGCCTCAAGTAAATCTGCTGGCAAAAAAGTTAATTTTATGAATAAAGAATACGTTATAAAGGAATTAAATGAACATTCTTTTGACGAAGGTTTTGATTTTGCAATATTTTCTGCTGGTGGTGAAACAGCTAAAAAATATGCTCCAATTGCAGCGTCTAAAGGTTGTATTGTAGTAGACAACAGTAGTGCATTTAGAATGGATAAAGATGTGCCATTAGTTGTACCAGAAGTTAATCCGGAGGAAATTATAAATAATCATGGAATAATTGCAAATCCAAATTGTTCTACTATTCAAGCTGTATTACCATTAAAAGCTTTAGATAATAAATATACAATAAAAAGAATAGTATATTCTACATATCAAGCTGTTTCTGGTGCAGGTCAAAAAGGATTAAATGATTTAGAAAATGGTAGAAAAGGAATTAACAAATTAGAAAAATTTCCATATCCAATATATAATAATTGTTTACCACATATAGATGTATTCACAGAAAATGGTTATACTAAAGAAGAAATAAAAATGATAAACGAAACAAGAAAAATTTTAAAGAAACCAGATTTAAAAATAACTGCAACCACTGTTAGGGTTCCAGTAGAAAATTCACATAGTGAATCTATAAATGTTGAATTTGAAAAAACATTTGACCTTTCTGAATTAGTAGAAACATTAAAAAGTTTTGAAGGAATAATTGTTCAAGATGATCCATCTTCTGAAATTTACCCATTAGCAACTAACGCCACTGGTCATGACGAAGTTTTTGTTGGAAGAATTAGAAGAGACTTTAGTGTTGAAAATGGTGTCAACCTTTGGGTAGTTGCAGATAATATAAGAAAAGGTGCTGCATCTAATGCAATACAAATAGTGGAAAAATTGATAGGGATTTAGGAACGTTCTTTTTTCCATTACCAATTTTTTTAGTGTTAAAAATAATCGCAAATATATTTGCGATTATTTTTTCTTTTTTAACTTTATACAATTTTGACATCTCTCATTTTCTGGACTATAGTTACATTTTAGTTCATCTACTTTTATAATACTTTTAATATAGTCAGAAAATTTATTTACAGTATCTTCTGAAATAGCATGTTTCATTTTCTTTGCTTCCTCTTCTGCTGTTTCGCTATTAACATTTAAAATTTGGATTAAAAATGCTTTTAAGACATTATGTTTTTTTATAATGTTAGTTGCTTCTTCTTTTCCCTTTTCTGTTAATTTTATTTCTCCATATGTTTCATAATCCACAAGTTCTAATTCTTTTAGTGATTTTAATGCTCTATTTACACTTGCTTTACTAACTTGCAAATAGTCTGCAATATCTGTAACCCTTGCTTCATTTTTATGTAATATTAATATATATATTGATTTTAAATAATCTTCTTGAGATGCTGTCATTGTTCTCCTCCTTTTATATGTTAATAATTATATATCATTATATATATTTTTTCCATAAATTATTTATTTTTTACTAATTTTATCATATAATAACATAGAAAATAGCTACATATAATTATATAGGCTAAAAAATCTCTATAGGAGATGTTATTATGAAAAAAATTATTTTTAAAGGTTGTGGTACTGCCATCTCCACACCATTTACCAAAGATGGCGTAAATTTTGAAGAATTTGGGAAATTAATAGAATTTCAAATTTCGGAAGGTGTTGATAGTATTATAGTATGTGGTACTACTGGTGAATCTTCTACAATGACAGAACAAGAAAAGAAAGATACCATTAAATATGCTATAGATAGGGTTAATGGTAGAATTCCAGTAATTGCTGGAACAGGTTCTAATAATACTGCATCTGCAATAGAAATGTCTAAATATGCAGAATCAGTTGGAGCAGACGCACTACTTGTTGTAACACCATATTATAATAAAACTACTCAAGCAGGATTAGTAGAACATTATAAAGCAATAGCTACTTCTACTTCTTTACCTATAATTGTATATAGCGTATCTAGTAGAACGGGTGTAAATATTACTCCAGAAACTTGTTTAGAGCTTTCTAAAATCCCAAATATTGTAGCTGTAAAAGAAGCTAGTGGTAATATTTCACAAGTTGCAAAAATTGCATCTCTATGTAAAGACAATTTACATATATATTCTGGAAATGATGACCAAATCGTTCCAATTTTATCTTTAGGTGGGCTTGGTGTTATATCTGTTCTTTCAAATGTTGCACCAAAATATACACATGATATGGTTCAAAATTTCTTTGATGGAAATATTGCAGAGGCAACACAAATGCAATTAGATGCAATAGATTTGGTAGGAAGTTTATTCTGCGAGGTAAACCCTATCCCTGTAAAAGAAGCTTTAAATATGATTGGATATAATTTTGGAGTTCCTAGACTTCCATTAGTTAGATTATCTGAAAAAAATCAAGAAAAATTAAAAACTTCTTTAAAAAATTTTGGATTAATTAATTGTTAAGATTTAATTAACTTTATTCACATAATAACTCTTGGATGATATAATATATATTAGGAGTAAATATTAATTTTATGGGATGTGAATAAATGTTTTTTAAAAAATTAAAAAATGAAGAAAATTATTTAGAATTTAAAAATATAATAAATGATATTCGCTTAAATGAAAAGGTAAAAGAGATGAATAATTATATGCAACATTCTAGCACGTCATGTTATAATCACTGCTTACATGTTGCATATTATACTTATTTAATATGTAAAAAATTCAAACTAGATTATTTTTCTGCTACTCGCGCTGCAATGCTTCATGATTTCTTTTTATATGATTGGCATGAACCTAGAAATGTTAACTCTTTTAAGGAATTACATGCTTTTTCTCATCCTAAAATCGCATTAAAAAATTCTTTAAAAAATTTCACGTTAAATGAATTAGAAAAAGACGTAATTGTAAAACATATGTGGCCTTTAACTATAAAATTCCCTAAATATATGGAAAGTTATATAGTAACATTTGTAGACAAATATTGTGCTACAGTTGAGTTTTTTAAATATTTAAATAAGAAATATAAATTAAGAATGATTTATAGATATGCATATATTTTTTTAACTATCTTTTTTGTAAGATTTTAATTTGCATTATCAATAGCAATAATCTAATTACCTTTGGCGATATAGAAAGGATATAATTAAAAATGAAAGTATTAATAAATGGAATAAATGGTAAAATGGGACAAGAAGTTGCAAATGTAATAGATTCTGATAAAGATGTATTACTTCTTGGTGGTGTTGATAAAGAAAATACTGGAATTTATACATACCCAGTCTATACAAATACTTCAGAAATAGAAGAAAAACCAGATGTTATAATTGACTTTTCTGTTCCTGTTGCTACTTTAAATATTTTAAAATATGCTAAAGAAAATCATGTTCCTGTTGTTATTGCTACAACTGGTTTTGCAGATGAACAATTAAAAGAAATAGAAGATTATTCCAAAGACATTCCTATTTTTAAATCTGCCAATATGTCATATGATATAAACTTAATGGCTAAAATCGTAGCTTCTTTAGCTAAAGAATTACCAGATACTGATATAGAAATTATAGAAACACATCATAATAGAAAAATAGATAGTCCAAGTGGAACAGCTTTATTTTTAGCTGATAGTATTAATTCTTCTAAAGATAATCAAATGGTTTATGAATTTAATAGACATAACAAACATGAAAAAAGAAATAAATTAGAAATTGGTTTTTCTTCTATTAGAGGTGGAAATATTGTAGGTGAACATACAGTACAATTCTTTGGTGAACACGAAACATTAGAAATAACACATAAATGCTATTCTAGAACTGTTTTTGCAAATGGTGCTGTTATGGCTGGTAAATACATAGTTAATAAAGAAAATGGAATGTATAATATGAATGATTTAATTAATAATAAATAAAAAACAGCTCGTGTTTTATAATAAAAGCACGGGCTATTTTTATTATTAGTATAAAAATCATAGATTTTGAATTTCACTTACATTATTATGTACACTATATAATGCAAAAACTGGGAAGTTTTTGCATTTGCTATTACTCCCCAGTCTCTGTTTTCACATAAGAGCCTTACTCTGAACAATATACCAAGCTCAATTATCATAATAAATAGTTACTCCCTGCATGTAAGAATACACCCTAAATTCCTATTTTATTATTTAGTCGCTCTTACTTTTAATTCCACCTTATCATCTTTAACAACTAATTTAGCTTCTAGTCCAGGTTTAATATTTCCATCTAATATTTCTTCTGCTAATTTGTCTTCTACGATATTTTGTATTGCTCTACGAAGTGGTCTAGCACCAAATTCTTTGTCTACACCTTTTTTAGCAATTAGTTCTTTAACAGATTTATCAATTTTAATATTTAAACCTTGCTCTACTAACCTTTGCTCTACATTTTTTAATAGTAAATCTATAATGCTATTTATTTCTTCATCATTTAATTTATGGAATACTATAATATCATCGATACGATTTATAAATTCTGGTCTTAATTGTTTCTTCAATTCTGTCATTACATTTTTCTTAATATCTTCATATTCCTTGACTTCATCATTTTCTTCCGAATTAGTAAAACCAAAAGCTTTCTTTTCTGTAATTAATCTTGCACCTATATTTGATGTCATAATTATTACTGTATTTTTAAAGTTAACCGTTCTTCCTTGGCTATCTGTTAATCTACCATCTTCTAGAATTTGTAACAACATATTCATAACATCTGGATGAGCTTTTTCTATTTCATCAAATAATATTACAGAATATGGTTTTCTTCTTATTTTTTCAGTTAATTGTCCTCCATCATCAAAACCAACATATCCTGGAGGTGCACCAATTAATTTAGCAACAGAATGTGGTTCCATAAATTCTGACATATCTACTCTAATCATAGCATCTTCTGTTCCAAATAAGTTTTCTGCCAATGCTTTAGATAATTCTGTTTTACCAACACCTGTTGGTCCTAAGAATAAAAATGAGCCTATCGGTCTATTAGGATTTTTAAGTCCTACTCTACTTCTTCTTATAGCTTTTGCCACCGCATCTACTGCTTCATTTTGACCAATTACTCTTTTATGCAATTCTTTATCTAAATTCTTTAATTTCTTATTTTCATCCTGAGTGATTTTTGCTGCTGGAATTCCAGTCCAATTTGCAATTACCTTAGCAATATTTTCCTCTGTTAATTTTGGTATTGTTTTTGTCTTTTTATCCTTCCATTTGCTTCTTTCGGTTTTTAACTCTTCTTTTAATTTATTTACTTCATCTCTTATTTTTGCAGCTTTTTCAAATTTTTGAACTTTTACAGCTGCTTCTTTTTCTTGGTTCATTTTTTCAATTTTAGCTTCCATCTCTTTCAAGCTTTCTGGCTCTTCTAAAGAAGAAAGTCTCATTTTAGAAGACGCTTCATCTACCAAATCTATAGCTTTATCTGGTAAAAATCTATCATTTATATATCTGCTTGACAATTCTACAGCAGCCTTAATAGCTTCATCAGTTATTTTTATATTATGATGTGCTTCATATTTATCCCTTATACCTTTTAAAATTTCTACGGTTTCTTCATGTGTTGGTTCACTAACAGTTACAGGACTAAACCTTCTTTCTAATGCACTATCTTTTTCTATGTATTTTCTATATTCATTTAAAGTTGTAGCACCAATTAATTGAATCTCACCTCTGGCTAATAATGGTTTTAAAATATTAGCTGCATCAATAGCCCCTTCTGCTGAACCAGCACCTACTATTGTATGAATTTCATCTATAAATAATATTACATCTCCAGCTTTTTTTACCTCATTTAAAGCTTTCTTTATTCTTTCTTCAAAGTCACCTCTGTATTTTGCACCAGCAATCATACTAGATAAATCTATTGTTACAACTCTTTTATCTTTTAATATTTCTGGTACATCACCTTGAACTATTTTTTCTGCTAGTCCTTCTACTACTGCTGTTTTGCCAACACCAGGTTCACCAATTAAACAAGGATTATTTTTAGTTCTTCTAGAAAGAATTTGAATCACTCTTTCTATTTCATTCTTTCTTCCTATTACTGGATCTAATTTTCCAAGACTTGCACTTTTAGTTAAATCTGTTCCATATTGATTTAATGTTGGTGTAGAATTAAAACTTCCTTGTTTCCTATTTTGATTTTCATCTTGCATGTTGATATCTTCATCTTCTTCTAATACTTTTACAATTTCATTATATAGTTTTTGTGGATTAATACCTAAATCTAATAAAATTCTTACTGCAATGCTATCTGCTTCTCTCATTATTCCTATTAAAATATGTTCTGTTCCTATATAATCTGAATCTAGCTTCCTAGCTTCTAAAAAAGCATTTTCTAGCACTCTTTTAGTTCTTGGTGTAAAACCTAAATTCGTTATAGTTCGTTCTTCATCTCTACCTATTAAATTTTCTATTTCGTCTAGTACATTTTCTGAATTTATGTTTTGGTTCTCTAATACTTTACTTGCAACACCATTTTCCTCTTCTGTTAAACCATATAATATATGTTCTGTTCCTATATAATTATGTCCTAAGTCTATTGCAATATCTTTTGCAATCTCTAATACATTTTGTGCACTATTTGTAAATTTATATGTCATAAACATCTACCTCCTTACTCGTTTATAATTGTCTTAATAACTTCTGCTCTTTTGGCATCTAAGTCTATTCCTTCTAGTTTATTTCCTAAAAGCTTCTGTAAATTTGCATCTTGTGTATATAGAAGTAATTTATTTATCTTTAAATCTGTTAACTCACCTATTATGCCTAAATCTGTTCCTAATTTTAATGTTGATAATAAATCTTTACATTCACTTTCTGAAATTTTTCTACAATTTGTTAAAATACCATAGTCTCTATATAATTTATCTTCAAAATTTAGTCTGTTCTTGCCTAAATATTTTCTTGCAATTCTTTCTTGTTCGATTATTTTATCTGTTATTAATTTTATTTTCTTTATTATCTCTTTTTCTGAAATTCCTAAAGTTTGCTTGTTTGATATTTGATACAATGCTCCTTCAGATTTACTTCCTTCTCCATGAATTCCTGTTACATTCATACCAAAATTATTTATTATTTCTAATATTTTTCCAATATTACCTGTAATTTGTAGTGCTGGCACATGCACCATTACTGATGCTTTCATTGCTGTTCCAGCTTCTATTGGACATGCTGTTAAAAATCCATATTTTTCACTAAATGCAAATTTTAGTTTCTCATCTAAAAATTCATCTAATTCAATAATTAAATTTAATAAATTATCTAGCTCTAGCCCAGCACCAAATACTTGTAAACTAATATGATCATCTGTATGTATCATTGCACATACATTTTCCTCATCATTTATAAGTATTGCTTTTGCTATATCTTTACCTTTTATAAAATCTGGACTTATTAGTCTTTTTTCTATTAAACTATTTATAGTAATATCATCCATATCCTTTAATTTTAAAAGTTTAATTCCATATTTATTTCCAGAAATAGCTTCTTCTATTAATTTGGTTATTTCCTCTTTTTTTGTTTCATTACATTTCGTTTCAAATGGATAGTTTGATATATTTCTTGCTAATCTTATTCTTGAACTTACTATTACATCAGAATCCTTTCCGCTTTGTAAATACCAATTTAGCATATTTATTACCTCCTAAAGAATTATTTTTCGCCATTAATTTTTTTAATTTCATCTCTTATTTTTGCTGCATCTTCATATCTTTCTTCTTTAATCGCTTGTTTCAATTCTTCCTCTAATGATTCTTTAGTCTTTTTATTTTCTTTCTTTGCTTCTTTATTCTTTTCTAATTCTTTCTTTTTATCTTCCATATTTTTTACAATAGATTTGTCCAAACTTTTTGCTTTTCTGCCAACATGTCTGTTAGATCCTTGTATATTTCTTAATATTGGATCTAATCTATCTGCAAATATATCATAGCAATCCATACAACCAAATAATCCTGTATTTGAAAATTCGTTATATGTTGTACCACATGTATTGCATCCTTCTTCCCTTAAAGCTCCAATTGTTGGAATAAAAGAATCCATATTATATTCATCAAAAAATCCACCTAAAAAGCTTGGCAAATTCATAGACATATTAAAGTTAAGTTCTCTTCCTATTCCTAATTCCTTTGCACAATCTTCACATAAATTCATTTCTTTTTTTACTCCATTAATAATTTGTGTATATTTTATATTTGCTTCTTTTCTACCACAATTTTGACATTTCATAATAAAAACCTCCTTAAATTATTTAAAATATCTAATTTTAGTTGGTGACCATTTTCGTCTGCCAATTAATCTTCTACTAAATTTATTAACATGTTCTTAAATATTCTTGCTCGTAAATTATCTTTAATATCGATAGGTACATTAAGTACATTATCACTTGTTGCCACTTTTAAAAGTTTAGCCTCTTTTTTAGTCACAATATTGTCTGATAAAAAATTACTTATGAAAATATCTACTTCTTTTGAAGTTAAAGTATCACCAATGCTTGTTATTATATGCATTAAATAATTACTTTGTGTTATATTTACTTTTTTTATTGTTATGTGACCGCCACCTCCTCTTCTACTTTCTACATAATAACCTTGTGATGGTTTAAATCGCGTGGATATTACGTAATTTATTTGTGAAGGCACACAATTAAAATGTTCCGCAAGTTCATTTCTTTGTATTTCTAATTCGTCTTCTGTTTTTAACATATCTTTTATAAAATCTTCTATTAAATCTGATATTCTCATTTTTTCACTTCCTTTATATGAACTTTTGAACTTTATTGATGGGACTTAAAGTTCATTTTTTATGTTAATTTATGAACTTTTACCTCAATCTACAAAGCTTATGTTTTTTGACTTTGACTTTCTTTGACTTTTATGAATTATATTATACTCTCTTTTATAAAAAAATCAAGTACTTTTTTAATTTTTTCGAACAAAATTTCTTATCATTATATTATTTTTATGATACACTATCTTATATATAAATTATAGGAGGTATTTTAATGGATTTTAAATTTAGTAGTGTTGCTGCTACCCCATCTAACCCTAATTGGAATAATTTAATTTCAAGAAGAGATGAACTATATAAAAAAGAAAATGATGTACGCTCTGAATTCGAAAGAGATTATGATAGAATCATATATTGTAATGCTTATAGAAGATTAAAGCATAAAACACAGGTATTCTTTTTACCAAAAAATGATCATATTTGTACTCGTATTGAACATGTAAACAATGTTGATGCAACAAGTTATACAATTGCAAAAACATTAGGTTTAAATACCACTTTAACAAGAGCCATTTCTATATCACACGATATTGGTCATAGCCCTTTTGGACATAAAGGCGAACAAATTTTAAATAAAGTTTGTATGGAAAATGGTTTAGAATCTTTTTGGCATGAAAGAAATGGTTTAAATTTTGTTGATAATATAGAATTGCTAACAAATGTTAATAACGAAGAAAAAAATCTAAACTTAACATATGCAGTAAGAGATGGTATTATATCTCACTGTGGTGAAATTGATGAAATTTCTTTAAAACCTAGAACTGAATTTATCGATTTAGAAAAAGATTATATTAAACTTAACCAATATTCCCCATATACTTGGGAGGGTTGCGTTGTTAAAATTTCTGATAAAATCTCATATTTAGGTAGAGATATAGAAGATGCCATTTCTATGGGAATACTAGATAGTAATTTAAATGAATTATATGATTTATTAGAACAACCTAGAAGTGCTAATTTAAATAATACTAATATTATAGGTGATTTAATAGCTGATTTATGTACTAATTCATCTGTTGATGAAGGTCTAAAATTTTCTAGCACTACCTTTGAAAAGATAAAAAGGTTAAAGCAGTTCAATTATAAATATATCTATAGACATAAATGTATGAAGCCTTCAGAAAGATATTTTAGTCTTGTGCTTAACGAAATATTTAATACATTAAATGAATGTTATGATGGTATAAATACTTTAGAGAAATTAAACATTGAAAGACCATTTTATCCTAAAGTGATTGATACTTTTATAAAGTGGATTTCTTGTTATTGGAACATAGAAACAGATAGATCTCATTTGAAAAACAAAATTTTATATAACATGAATGATATTAAAGATTATCAAAAAGCTATTATTACATATATTTCTGGTATGACAGATAGTTATGCAATAGAAACATATAATGACATTGTAAAATATTAATCATAGAAAATAGAACATTTCTTAAAATGTTCTATTTTCTTATTGCCGCCATTTTTGGAGGGTATTTTACAGCCTCTTCCATAATGAAAAAGGCAGACAAAGAATACGATATGTTTGCAGATTTGCAAAAAAAGCATCCGGAAATTGGACAATAACATACACACAAAAACATGGAAGTAGAAAGAAACATCTACTTCCATGTTTTTTAATCTAATAAACTGTTTAAGTATTCTATATATGTTCTTTGTATTCTAGAATCGTTACAAACTATGTAAATTTTATCTATATCAGGATTTCTAAAGAAGTTATTTATTATACCATCAATTGCAATTTTAACTGCTACATCTACCGGAGCACTACAAGCACCAATTCCAAGTGTAGGAATTGCAATACTTTTAATATCATAATCTGCAGAAATTCTAAAAATATTTTTATAGCATTCTTCTAATAATTCATTTTGATTTTTTTCACTTTCATCATACCATTTTGGTACAACTGTATGAATAATATATTTTGTATCAATCCTATATGCTCTTGTTACTTTGGCTTCTCCTTTACTTAATTCGTCAAATTCTTTACATTTATTTTCTAACTCTATACCAGCCCTAGAAAATATTGTACCTTCTCCCCCTCTTCCTAAATTACCAGATGTATTGGCACAAACTAATGCATCTGCTGGAACTTCGGTTATTTCATTATTTACAATTTCTATTCTTCTTAATATATCATTTTTATTTACTGTATTATTATTAATTTCTTTTCCATTTAATTTATATAATACATCATCAAATTGCTCACAAATGTCTATAATTTCTGAATATTTACGTAAATCAATTTTCCAATCTGAATTAATACTTTTTATCCCATAAATAATTCCTGCTAAACCTCCTGTACAAGCTGCAATTGTATCTGTATCACTACCTAAATTAATTGCTCCAATTATTGCTTGATTATATGTATCTGTATTTATAAGTACCCATAAAACAGCTTCTAATGTATCTACTATATAACTTGATGACTTTATTTCGTCTATACTATAATGGTAAATTTCATGGTCTAAAATTCTGGTATATGCTCTTATTGTTGGCATAGAAAACATCGAATAATCTAAATTTTGAATTTTAGAATATGCTGCTTTTCTGTTATTAGTATTTAATAATTCAATGGCATAATTAACATACATATAACATCCCATAATTACTAGTTCATTTGCATGTGTAATTGATGATATACCAGCAACTAATTTTAAGATTTTATCTTGCTCTAGCCAATTTAAATATGAATAATACACTACTGGTAACATTCTCATTAATGAACCATTACCATTATCTGTATTGCTTGTACATCCACAATTTACAGCACTTCTTCTTGTTGTTTTATATTTACCTAGTGCCCTTAAAGTTGTCCTATCTATATCAACAATTTTTCCACCTGGTGTATATTCTCCCTTTTCCATCCACTCTAAAAATCTATTTGCCATATCATTTGCTATAATATCTCCATTAGAGTTAATTATTGAATCCATTGTGGCTATTGTCATAGATGTATCATCTGACCAAGTCCCCTTTGGAACATTATGGCTCATAAAGCCTTCCATTGAAGTTATTGGATTTCTCATTAGTTTTTCCCTGTTGGTAAATTCTACTGGAACTCCCATTGCATCCCCTATTGCAAAACCTATTATTCCATCTTTTGAACTTATCATTTTTGTATCTCCTGTCTTATCTATTGTATTTTAGTTGTTTTCTAATTTCTTTATAATTTGGCATATATTTTTCTACTAAGTTCCAAAATTTTTCTGAATGATTCATATATTTTAAATGACATAATTCATGTAATACAACATATTTTATTTCCTCTTCTGATTTATCAACAAGCTTCAAATTTATTGTTATATTCTTATTACTTGAGCAACTTCCCCAAGCGTATTTTATGTTTCTAATTCTTATCTTATTTGGAACTAAATTTGTTTGTTTTATTAATTCCGGAAAAATATATTCTAATTTAGTTTTTAAATTATCTATATCTATTTTAGTATATTCTCTTTCTTTGTCTTCATTTTTACTTTCTTCTAGTTTTTTTAATATCCAATTTCTTTTTTGTTCTACAATCTCATCTATGTATTTTTTAGTAATAAACCTAGGTGCCTTCACTATTACTTCACCATTTTTTATATGAATATATAAATTTTTTACTTTTCCATATACTATATGATATTTTATTTTATCATAATTAATAGCATTCATCTAAATTTATGCTTTTAAACTCGTGTCCTTCTAAATCTTTAATTATAAATTCTTTATTTTCGTATATCATATAAGTATTAGGATTTCCTTCTCTTGGATCAGATATAGAACCTGGATTTAAGTACATATATTCTTTCGTATTTTCTATACATGGTACATGTGTATGTCCATGTATTAAAATTACCTTTTTATTTGAAGGTGGTAAATAATATTTATTATATAAATGGCCATGTGTTATGAAAATTTCATATCCATCAACATTTAATTTTTTATAATCAATCATTATTGGAAAATATAATAGTGCTTGATCTAAATCCGTATCACAATTTCCCCTTACTGCAATTATATAATCCATTAAATCATTCAGAATTCCGGCTGTTTTTTGCCTTTCGCTATTTCTTCCAAATGATAGAAGCGATTTATTATATAATAAATCTCCTAACAATATTAATTTTTCTGGTTGTTCTTTATTATATGCCTCCTTAAGTTTATTACAAAAATATGCATTTCCATGTATATCTGATGCAAACATTAATTTCATAATATTTCTCCTTTATTTTACTTAGTATTGCAAATAAATTCGCTATTTTTGAACTTTTTTCCCCCGTCCCTAAAGTTCATTTATCTTTACGGTAATTTACAAAATATGAAACATTGCTTACTAAATTATGTGGAGTTATTTTCTCGAAAAATCTAGTTATTTTCATAAAAGTACCAGGAACTATTGTAAATTTATTTTTTAGCATTTTCTTTACTGCATATTTAGCAACATATTCACTACTTATTGATGGTGCTGCAAAATCTACTCCTGCTACTTTATTAAAATTTGTCCTTACGGGTCCTGGGCATAATACCGAAATTTTAACCTTTGAATTATTCTTTTTTAATTCTGTTTTTACCCCCTGTGACAATCTATATACATAAGCTTTTGAAGCATAATATGCACTCATTAATGGGCCTGGGCCAAATGCTGCCATAGAAGCAACATTCAAAATATATCCACTATTTTTCTTTATCATATCTTTTAAAAATAATTTCATTAAAATATGAACTGCAGTTATATTTGTTTCTATCATTTGCACTTCTTTATTTAAATCTGTATCACAAAATTTTCCGTGAACACCAAAACCTGCATTATTTATTAAGATATCTATATCTTCATTCTTTGTTTCTTCATATAACTCTTCACAATTTTCTTTATTAGATAAATCCATAGTTATTATTCTGGTATTGGTTTTTATCTTTGAGGCAACATCTTTTAATTTTTCTTCATTTCTAGCTACAAGAATTATATCATATCCTCTTTTTGCTAATTCTTTAGCTATTTCCTCTCCTATTCCTGATGATGCACCTGTAACTAAAGCTTTCATCTTTGTCCTCCTAAATCTATAGTACATTTTATATTATATACCACAAAATGTCCACTTATATATGTATATTTTTTATATGAAATAACTACATATTTTTATTGCTTTAATGATATAATAATTTTGACTTTACAAGTTACGAAAGGATTTAGCTTTATGAAGACATTATTAAAATATTTTAATAAATATAAGGTAAATTTAATAGTTGGACCAATATTAAAATTGTTAGAAGCAATAATAGAAGTACTATTGCCAATTATTATTGCCTTTTTTATAGATAATTATAATACATTTTCTTCTACAGAGCTTATATACTACTCTGCTGGATTAATTATACTTGTATTATTAGGACTTATTTTTGCTTGTAGTGCACAATACATAGCTGCAATTACTTCGCAAGGATATAGCAAAACTTTACGTAAAAAATTATTTGTTCATATTCAAAAAGTTCCTTCTAATCAATTAAATAGCATTGGTAGTTCCGCCATAGTAAATCGAATTATTAATGATGTTACTAATTTAGAAACAGGAACTGCTATGTTCATAAGACTAGTAATAAGAGTTCCATTTATTTTTATTGGCTCAATTATTATGATTTTATTAATAAACATACAAATTGCAATAAATGTTCTTGTAGCAAGTATTATACTATTTCTAGTAATTTTGCTAATTGCAAAAACTGCTAGTAAACTTTATCAAAAAGCTAATTTACAGTTAGACAAGCTAACCTTAAGAATAAAAGAAAACTTAACTAATATTAAATTAATTCGTAGTTTTGTAACACAAAATACAGAAAAAACAAAATTTGATAAAGTAAATAATCTAACATATATCTATAGTAAACTTGCAACTATTTTATCCTTTCTACTAAATCCTGTTTCTATATTTATTTTAAACTTTACTACACTAATAGTATTAAATATTAGCAATGTCAAATTTGGATTTGGAAATTTATCTAAAGGTGAAATTATTGCAATAATAAATTACATTTCTGAGATGCTATTAGCTGTTATTGTACTTTCAAACTTAGTTGCAATTTACACAAAGGCTTTCGCTTCTTCAAAACGTATAATAGAATTATTTAACCTAAAAGGAAATACACACACTGGTAACCTTAAAGAATTTAAACCTAACAACTATATTTTTGATATATCTAATGTTAATTTTTCGTATTTTGATACTAGTAATTTAAAGGATATATCATTAAAAATAAAACCTGGCGAAACTATTGGTATTATTGGTCTTACAGGTTCGGGAAAAAGTACTTTCTTAAGACTTCTAAACAATTCTTTAAATATTTCTTCTGGTTACTTAAAACTATACGGTGAAGATATAAGAAAATATGATCCAAGCTTTTTAAAATCTAATATAACATATGTTTGTCAAAAGCCAGATTTTATTACAAGTACAATTTTTGAAAACATTGCATTAGGTAGAGATACTTCTGAAGAAGAAATACAAAAAAGTTTGGAGCTTTCTATTGCAAGTGAATTTGTTAATCAAAAAGAAAACTCCTTAAACTTTGTTTTACAAAATAATGCATCTAATTTATCTGGTGGTCAAAAACAACGTATAAATATTGCAAGAGGTTTTATTGGTAGTCCTAAAGTATTAATTTTTGACGATGTTACAAGCGCATTAGATTTATATACAGAATCACAAGTATTACAAAATATTTTTAAGTATTCTAAAGAACATAATATTACAACATTTATATCCTCACAAAAAACATCTGCAATAAAAAACTGTTCTAGAATTTTAGTCTTTAATAACGGAAAAATTGAAAATATCGGTACACATACTGAGCTTTTAAACAATTCTAACTTATATAAAAAAATATATGAACTTCAAAACAGCGTAAGCAAAGGAGCATAATTTATGAAATTATTTAAATTTAAGTTTTCTAAATTTTATATTTTATTAATAATTATATTTTCTGTCCTTTCTGCAGGCTTATGTATTACTTATCCTGTTATAATAGGTAATTTAATAGATAAACTAGGAACAAATATAAGCTTAATAAATTATTTTATTAGTCTTGCTCTAATATTTATTTTTCTATTTATTAGTAATTTTTTATTAAATTATTTTTTAACTAGTTATGCCACAAAACTTTCTCGAAATATTAGGACTATTCTTTTTAATAAAATAAATACCTTACCACTATCTATTTTAGAAAACTTCGAAAAAGGTGAAATTATAAACATGTTTTCTACAGATATAGAAAATATTTCTAATGGAACTATGCAAAGCATTTCTAAAATTATAAGTGGGATATTTACCATTATATTAGCTACTTATATAATGATAAATTTAAATATACCTTTAACAATTTTACTTATAGTCTTATCTTTACTAATGTTTGCTATATCTAAATACATCGTTTCACATACAAATAAAATGTTTGTTAAAAGAGCAGATTTATTAGCAAATTTAAATGCTTATACTGACGAATTAATAAGTGGTAAAAAGACTTTCGATAATTTTAATTATATTGAAATACCTAGTAAAAATTTCGAAGAAAAAAATTCTGAATTATATAACTATGGGTATAAAACACAGTTTTATTCTTCACTTACAAATCCTAGTACTAGGTTTGTTTCAAACCTTTCTTATATAATAATTGCTATGCTTGGAATTATATTTTGTAAAAACGGAAATTTAACAATTGGTAATATCTCTACTTTTTTAATATATACAAATTTGTTTACTAGACCATTTAACGAGATAACAGCTGTATTTAGTGAAATCCAAACTTCTATTGCTTCTTACAAAAGGATTTTAAAATTTATAACTACTCCTATTATAGAAAATCTACCTTCTAGTAATAGTATTAAACTGCCAGAAAAACCTAATTATTCTATAGAATTTAAAAATGTATATTTTTCGTATACTGATAAACCTTTTATACAAGATTTTAGTTTATATATTCCTAATGGAAAAAGTATTGCTATAGTTGGTAAAACGGGCTCTGGTAAAACTACAATAATTAATTTATTAAATAGATTTTACGAAATATCTAGTGGTGAAATATTAATAGATAATACAAACATAAAAGATATTAACATTAATAATTTAAGAAAAAATATCGGTATGGTTCTTCAAGATACTAATATTTTTCAAGGTACTATAAGAGAAAATATTGCATATGGAAAGCCCAATGCAAGTATAGAAGAAATTAAACAAGCTGCAGAATTATCTTTTGCCAGCACATTTATAGAAAAATTACCTGATGGCTATGATACGTATATATCAAATTTTGATATGCTTTCTGAAGGCGAAGTACAGTTATTAAACATTGCTAGAATTATGCTAATAAAACCACCTATTTTAATTTTAGATGAAGCTACAAGTAATGTCGATTTACTAACAGAAGATATGATAAAAAAAGCTATACTAGAATTAACTTCGAATTCTACATCCATAATTATTGCACATAGATTATCTACAATAAAAAACTGTGATTTTATTGTTTTTATAGAAGATGGTAATATCGCAGAAGTTGGCACTCATGATGAATTAATCAATAAAAAAGGAGCATATTATAATATGTACAAAAGCCAATTTAATATTATGTAGTTTTATTTAATATACCGAAAAACCAGCTTTTCTTTATATGAAAAGCTGGTACAATAAAAATTGTTTTAAAGATAGAATTGGGCTAAAAAATTATTTTCTATAGATTACATCCATATTCTCCTATAAGTAATTCTTTATGCTTTTATCCATAAATCCATACTTTTGCTTTAACCAACAACATAGTTATTGGTTATAATTTATAGCACACAAAAATGTTTTTTGTAAAAAAGATAATAGAAGATAACAAAAAGTAATAAAAAATAGTAAAATATTATAAAATTTTTAAAGATTTTGTAACAAATTGATAAAAATTCTTGTCTTATATATAGAAGGTGGTGTAATGGAGGAAATATACAAAAAATATTCTAAACAAGTATATAGATTTTTATATAGCTTAACAAAGAACCACGAGCTTTCTGAAGAACTTATGCAAGAAACTTTTTATAGTGCTATAAAGGGAATTAAAGATTTTAAAGGTAATTGTAGTATGTATTCGTGGTTATGTGAAATAGCAAAAAACAAATTAAAAAATTATCAAATCAAATATAATAAAATACAAACTATTAGTTTAGACAATGTAATTGAAAACTGGTTAACTAAAGATGATGTTGAAGAAAAAATTTTAAACAATAGTGATTTAATTGCTTTGCATAATGAAATAGAAAAATTAGATAATCTCACTAAAGATGTTGTAAAACTAAGAATTGAAGGTGAATTATCATTCAAGCAAATTGGGAAAGTATTAAACAGAAGTGAAGTATGGGCAAGAATAACTTTTTATCGTGCAAAATCTAAATTAAAGGAGAGATTTAAAAATGAAAAAGGAATGTGAGATTGTAAGAGATTTGTTACCTAATTATATAGAAAATTTGGTAGGTAATCAAACAAAGGATTTTATCGAAACACATATTAAAGAATGTCCAGAATGTAAAGAAATATTAAATAATATGCAAGGTAATATGATTCAAGAAATAGATACTAGCTTTTTGGAAGAACAAGCAGAAATCCATCAAATAAAGAAGTATAGAAAAAAAATGGCTATATTAAAAATTAGTATTTCTGTTTTTCTAATAGCAATAATATTATTACTTATTTCTTTCTTAACCACATATATTCCTAGATATTCTATAATATCAAAAACATATGACAAAATTCAAGAAGCTAAAAATATGGATAACTATAAATTCACAATGACACAATACTACATAACGCCAAATAGCGAAGAAATAAATTCATTTACAGATATTTATTATTATAAAGATGGTACATTTAAAAGTGAATCTTACTCTAATAATACTAAAGAAATAATAAATTATGGAAATATTTATACTAATGACGTAATTCATAAAGATTACAATACAAATACATCATTTAATAATACTACATATCCATATAAATCAAAAGGTTCTATTTTTAATTGCTTTATTGATATAGAAAATTATATGCAAAACAAACTTAATATAATTAGTTTAAAAATAAAAGAAGATACTTATAATGATAAAGATTGCTATGTAATTTTATTTGGTAATACTAGGGAATTATGGATTGATAAAAAAATAATGCTACCAGTTAGAGAAGTTCAAAAAAATAACGGTGAAATTAATTTTGAACGTACATTTTTAATAGAAACAAATATTGTTTCTGATAATGATATTTTCCCACCGGACTCAGAAAATTAAAAAATAAAGTATTGAGACAGCCAAAGGAAGGATCATGATGAATAACAACTTAATAAAAGCTTTGATAATTGAAGATGACTTGAGTTTTTCTAAAAGAATCTTAAATTCTATTTTAAGTAAATTTAAAAACATACAACTTTCTTATATTGCAACTACATATAAAGAAGGGATTAGTATTTTATCAAACAATCAAATAGATTTAATCTTTTTAGATATAAATTTACCAGATGGAAATGGGATTAATATTTTAGAAGATTTAAAATATATGAATACTATAAAAAAGCCTCAAATAATAGTTATTTCTGGAGATACAGATTTGCCAAGACAAGTATATAATATTAAATACAAAGGAACTCTTTATATTATAGAGGCTATTATGTATGTATATAATAGAAATAATTTTGATTTTGTAGATAATCTCGAGCAAAATGTTTATAAATATATCAGTTATAAACATCAGAAAAGTATAAATAATATAAAAACTAATATTATTAAAGCAACAAATGAGCGCGAAAAAGAAAAAATGTTATTATATAAATTGACTCCAAAAGCAAGTATAATAACAATATTAAATAAAGTACGCAATCAATATCTATAATTATAGAAATGGAGAAATAAATTGAAAAAAATCATATATTTTTTAGGAATGATATTCTTAATTATAATTATTATTTTAAACTTATTATATACATCATTTCTTAATAATTCAGAACATATTAGTATTTCTTATAATTCATGGTTATATAATTTGGGGATGATTTTATTAATTATTACTATCTATTATATAGCTAATATAACCAATAAAATTCTATATAAAAAAGGTGTTTCTTATAGACGAAAAACATTTAGAATAGCATTACTAATATATTTGCTAGTTAATATTCTTTGGGTTATTTTTATAAATCCTAAAGTCGTCGGTGATTCTGTTCATGTATGTAACCTTGCACAAACTTTTTCCAGAAATAATCCTCAAGAATTTCTATTTAACTCTACATATATTGGTGTGCCATTATATGAATACATACAAGCATATACACATCAAATACCTTTAGCATTTATTTTTAGCCTTATTTTTAGGTTAATTCATTTTGATGTTATGGAAGTGTTGAGAATTGTAAATATAATAAGCAATATTGCTATTGTTATAGTATTATATAAAATACAATTAAAATTATCATCAAAATATGCAACCAATACTTCTTTATTATTTATTTTAGTATTAACATTTTTTACTTTACCATTATTATCCACATTTGTATATGGGGATCTTCCTAGTTTGGCATTATGCATATTTGCAACCTATTTTATAATGTGTTACACCGAAACACATAAGATAAAATATTTTATTTATACTATTTTTTTTACAACGATTGCATATATGATGAGAATGAATAGTTTAATTTTTATAATAGCAACAATTATCTATATGTTGTTAAATTTATTTAGCAAGTGGAATCAATACACTTTAAAAAATAATTTAAAAAATATTAGTTTAATTGCTATATATATTATAGGTTCAATTCTTCCAGCAATCTTAGTAATAAATTATTATTCTAATAAGTATAACTTAGATAATACTAAGAAATATCCTACTATAAGCTATGTCTTAATGGCAATGGAAAAATCTCCTAGAGGTAATGGATGGTATAATGAAGATATTGCAAAAGATACATTATTGAATCCAGATAATGCAAAACATGATTATCCTAAATATATTTATAAGCAAATAAATTACTTTTTTAAAAATCCAGATTATACCTTTGATTTTTATACTAAGAAAATAGCTTCTATGTGGACTGAAAACACTTATTCTGCTATAAGAAATAATATTAGAAGTAATAATGATTTCATAGAGAATTTTATACAGCCTCTTGAATTTTATCAAAAAGCATTATTACTATTAACTTGCTCTTGTACATTAATTGTTTTAATACAAAATCGAAAAAAGTTATCACTAGAAGTTATATTTTTACTTACAATTTTTGCTGGTGGATTTTCTTTTCACATTTTATGGGAAGCAAAATCAAGGTATATAATCCCTTATATAATAGTTTTAATACCTATTGCTTCTATTTGTATTGATAAAATCAATTTAAAAAATTGTAAATAAATTATTTATCATATTAAACCTTATCTTTTTATTTTTTAACAATATAATAGTATAGTTTACGTAATTAAAGTGGGGCTAAAAAGTTGGACATTATAAATTAGGCTACTAGCATGGAATGTTTTCTGTATAGAATAGGAGACATTCCTTTTACTTTGCTCTTAATTCTTTTGTTATTATAATATTCTATCATATCTTTTTCTGATTCTTCTATATCTGAAGATTTTCAAATAACAAAAAAGAAAAGCTTTTAGCTTTTCTTTTTAAATATATTTTTTATTTTATCGAAAGCATTTACTTTTGCTCCTTCATTCTTCTTGCCATTTGCTATTCGTTCCATTAATTCTTTTCGTTGTTGTTCGTTTTCACACCAATAATTAAAGTTTAGTAAATTAACCATATCCTTTGTTTCTTTTTTCATTTTTAATTTTTCTAAAGGAGTTCCTTTTGGATATTTAGGTGTATAATTATCGTCTTTTTTACTATTTATTAATTCCCTTAAGTCTTCTGGTATTTTATTTCTTCTTTCTTCATCTATACTATCCAAAAAAGCACTAAGTTCAGAATAGATTTCTTTACTTTTACTATCCATACTTACTTCCTCCTTCTCTAACGTTTACATTTTATCATTTTTTAGGTTGTCTTTCAAGTAAAAAATGTGGATTTATTAAATTGCAGAAATGAAATTTAACTCTCTTTCTACTAATAAAACCACATTTGATTTCTATTATATTTACTTACTATGTTTATCATCTTTTTTTGTTATATTTTGTAAGCGTTCTGCATTCTCTTTTTGAAATCCTAAACTTATCCAAGCAAATTTTGTTGGTATGAATTCACCATTTCTGCTTACATCTTCCCCAACTTCTATTTCATTAATCTCTTTTTCTTTTTTCATAATATATTCACCTAAAATATATTATGTCTTAAGTCGTTTTATTTTATACTACATTTTTCTAAATACGCCAGCTACTTTACCAAGTATTTTACAATCTGGAACAATTATTGGAGCCATTGTGCGATTTTCTGGCTGTAATCTTATATAATCTTTTTCTTTGTAGAATGTTTTTACTGTTGCTTCGTCATCTATTAAAGCTACAACGATTTCACCATTTTCTGCAGTATTTTGTTGTTTTACTAATATGTAGTCACCATCTAAAATACCTGCTTCTATCATACTTTCTCCTCTAACAGTTAGCATAAAGCTTTCTGAATTTCCTACAAAGTCTAAAGGAATTGGAAAAGTATCTGTTATATTTTCTACTGCTAAAATTGGTGCGCCTGCAGTTATTTTTCCTACTACTGGTACATCTACTAATTCTTTACCAGCATAAACATCTTTTGGCTTTCTTATAACATCATCTTCATTAACAACTCTTAATGCTCTTCCTTTTTGAGATTCTTTTCTTATGTAACCTTTTTGCTCTAATTTTTCTAAATATCCATGTACTGTTGCTGTTGAATTTAGTCCTACAGCTTTACAAATTTCTCTTACTGATGGTGGATATTGGTTTGCTTTTATTTGTTTTGATATAAAGTTTAAGATTGCTACCTCTCTTTTATTTAAATCACTTTTATCTTTTTTCACTTATTAACGCCTCCACTTTATTTTTTTACATACTATCATATGATTTTTTGTTTGTCAAACAAAATTTCGTTTTTTCTTAAATTTTATTCTATAAAATGGAAATACCCCTGGCTTTCGCCAGGGGTAAAGATGTGAAGTTTGATTTTTCAGATGATTTGTGCTGATGTACCAGGGTTTTCTTCAGGTACGACATCGTCAGACGTTATATTGATTATTATCAAATCTATAATATCTGACAAAGTATCAACTCTGTCTTCCAACAGATTATTTTCCTGTTCCATCACATTAATCTCCTGCTGAAGTTGCTCGGTCCTCTGTTCGAGATATTCAAGCTTTGTATTCATGCTTCCATATGAATACCCAATTAATAAACATGCAATTCCAATAATAATTACCCAGATTATACTGTATTTTTTGGATTTTTCTAAATTCTCGAGTTCTTCATACTCTTCTTCGAGCTCTTCTCTTGACCACTCTTCGAACTGTTCATGTCGCCTTGCTTCTTCACGAAGCTCCTCTGTGGTATACTCGGAAAAAGTATAGTTACTTCTTAGCAAATCTTCCAAGTCCTGATCGGAAAATTCGTTCAGATTAATATCTGGGAGAAGAACTCTTAATTCTTTCTCCATCTCTTTCCGACTATACTTGGAAAAATCCTTATACACACGGATTTCTTCTTCCAAGTCTTTGCGTGTCATTTTGTCAAATCTGTCTTTAAGAAACATGCATTTAACCTCCTAATTTAACTGCTCTTTCTACGTTGTTGTAATATTCTTTAATAAAAGCTTCAATTTCTTCCAGCGTTTTTGGGCTTTTATTTTCCAAATACGCATATAAGAAAAAATTAAAACTTTTTAATAAAGCAATTTTTTCTTGCATACTTCCCTCATAGGAAATGGCTTCTTCTGTAGCTCGGGCTACATATTTGTGAACAAGATCATTTATAAATCTATAATCTTGTTCTTTAGCCCAGCCCTGTTCGACTGCCTCCACACCATCATTTCCAATCTCTTCGTATACTGAAGGTAAGCATACCCTCAGCAAGAATAGCTTTTCGCTATTCTTTTTTTCCGACTCTCTCATTGCTTAAGTCTCCTTTCAAATTTTTTCTGCATTACATTATACCATACTTAACATAATTTTCCAAGTATATATATCAAAGTTTTACTTTTTATATACGGAAAACGCTCAGCTGTAGCAGCTGAGCGTTCCTTGTATCATACGGTGAGCACCTCCGTATCACTAGAGGTGTCCTCCTCTGCTGGAGCATCACCGGTCAGCTCCTCGATTTTGTTCTCGAGAATCTGGATCTCCTGTTCCTGGAGATTAATGGTTTCCTGCTGGGACTTGATGAGTTCATCACTGATTGCGATATTCTCATTCAGCGTGCTAATCGTAGCTGCCTGGATAATAGCCCTAAGAATCAGGACAACTACCAGTGCAACTAGCAAAACCCGCTTGATCGTCTTAGACATTGTTATGTTCCTTTCTTCGTGGTTTTCCCTGCCTTACCTACTTACAGTCTCCTCCAGTTCCAGAGCTAAAGCAATGACAAACTATTTATCAAAACTCCGCTCTTTTTCCGATGATGATACTATATAATTATAGCACAATTTACATAACTTTCCAAGTATCAAATAAGGATTTTAGGAATGTCCCCTAAATCCCTATTTGCACCTATATAACATTTTTTTTATTTTTTTATTGAATATTCATACATATTATGTTAAAATGTGTTACATATTAATATAAACGTTTGATAAGAGAATAGTAACATATTTAATTTTTTAAGAGAATTTACGGGTGGTGTAAGTAAATAAAATTTATATGTGAATCTACTCTTAGATGTTTTTAGTGAAAGCTAAACCGTAAGTTAGGCGGTTACCCTACTAATTGAGTGTATTATTTTTATAATAACTTAAGGTGGCACCGCGGATTATATTCGTCCTTATATTTTTACATAAGGACGATTTTTGTTTGTCTAAAATTTGTCTTAAAATGTTAAGATAATTTATTAGAATATATTTTGTTTGGAGGGATTTTTATGAATCAAGTAGAAATTGGAAAAGTTTATCGTCATTTTAAAGGAAATTATTATTTTGTAGAAAATGTAGCTTGTGATTCGGAAACTAAAGAAAGAATGGTAGTATACAAACCTTTATATCCAAGAGAAGATGGAAATTATATTTGGGTTAGACCAGAAAAAATGTTTTTAGAGGAAATTCCTGAAAGACCAGATAATATTACAGGACAAAGACATAGATTTGAAGTAGCCCAAGATTTAAATATAGATTATACAAAAAAATAATTAGGGGGAATTAATATGATAGATATTAAATTTTTAAGAGAAAATCCTGAACTTGTAAAGGATAATATAAAGAAAAAATTTCAAGATGAAAAGCTAGTTTTAGTTGATGAAGTTATAGATTTAGACAAAAAGTCTAGAGAGGCTACACTTGCTGGTGACGAATTAAGAAATAAAAGAAAAACACTAAGTGCTGAAATTGGTAATTTAATGAAAAATGGTCAAAAAGAAGAAGCAGAAAAAATAAAAGCAGAAGTTCAAGCAATTAATAGTAAACTAGAAGAAAATGAGACTTTAGAAAACAAATATGCAGAAGAAATTAAAGTAAGAATGATGAAAATTCCAAATATCATGCACGAGTCTGTTCCAATAGGAAAAGATGATAGCGAAAATGTAGAAATTGAGAAATTTGGAGAACCTGTAGTTCCAGATTATGAAATTCCATTTCATGGCGAAATTTTAGAAGCTTTAGGTGGATTAGACTTAGATAGTGCAAGACGTGTTGCAGGTCAAGGTTTCTATTACCTAATGGGAGATGTTGCAAGATTACATTCTGCTGTTTTAACATATGCAAGAGACTTCATGATTAATAAAGGTTTTACTTATTGTATACCACCTTATATGATTAGAAGTGACGTAGTAACTGGTGTTATGAGTTTCGAAGAAATGGATGCAATGATGTACAAAATTGAAGGTGAAGATTTATACTTAATTGGTACAAGTGAACATTCAATGATCGGAAAATTTAAAGGTCAAATTCTAAAAAAAGAAAATATGCCATATACAATGACATCTTATTCTCCTTGTTTTAGAAAAGAAAAAGGTTCACATGGACTAGAAGAACGTGGTGTATATAGAATTCACCAATTTGAAAAACAAGAAATGATTGTTGTATGTGAACCAGAAGATTCTTGGGATTGGTATAATAAAATGTGGTCATACACAGTAGAATTCTTTAGAAGTATGAACATCCCTGTAAGAACACTTGAATGTTGTAGTGGTGACTTAGCAGACTTAAAAGCTAAATCTTGTGATGTAGAAGCTTGGAGCCCAAGACAAAAGAAATATTTTGAAGTTGGAAGTTGTTCTAATTTAACAGATGCACAAGCTCGTAGATTAGGCATTAGAATAAAAGGCGAAAAAGGAAATTATTTTGCACATACATTAAACAACACTGTTGTTGCTCCACCACGTATGCTAATTTCTATTATGGAAAATAACTATCAACCAGATGGAAGTGTAATTATTCCAGAAGTATTAAGACCATATATGGGTGGATTAGAAAAAATTACAGTAAAATAAAAATACATGGGATTATTAGGGATTTTGGGGACGTTCCTTAAATCCCTATTTGAAATAAAAACCAAGAAATTTATAAAATATTTCTTGGTTTTGTCATTTATACTTAATTACTTAAAATAAAAAAGTTATTTCTTTTGTTTTAATATCTATAATACTTGCCCTATAAACACATATTACATTTGTTTTATTATTTATAATTTTATTCGAATTTATATGCTGGTGTCCATGTATATTAAAAATAGGTTTATATTTTTTTAGATATTTAGATATAGCTTTTAATCCACAGTGTGCTAAATCTTTTCCAGCAGAATATAATTTATATGGCGAATCATGTGACAGTAAAATATCTGCTTTAGGACATTTCATTAATAATTTCCTTGCTTCTTTTTGTGTAAACATCGGAAATTTTCCTCGTTTATATCTATTACTTCCCTCAAAACCTAAAAAAGTAGTATTGTCTATTTCTATTAACTTACAATGTATATTAGGAATATTTCTTGCTTCTAATACACCAAATTCATCATGATTTCCTAATATCCCATAAACTTTATTCTTATCTAAATACATCAAAAGCATATCAATATATTTTCCACTTATATCTCCAAGAAAAAAACATACATCATATTCTAAGTCTGCTAATTTTTCTGCTTCTTCTAGTAATAAATGATGACAATCTGTTATTATTAATATTTTCACAATTTTCTCCTATACTATTTTTCTTATTTTCTTTTGCACTTTTGCTCTAAATTATTTAGCATTTTTTCTAATTCCTCTACTTCTTCAATATACACTCTTCCGTTTTTTGAATCACCATAATCATCAATAAAATCATATATTTCCCAATATGTATCTACTACACCATTATCTTCTATTAAGGCCAATCTTTCTACTTCTTTTTGTCTACTACTTAATTCATACTCCTCAAATGCTAATGAAATTTTTTGAAGACATTCTCTTATTTCTGATATTTTATTAAGTAAAATTTCTTTTTGTTCTTCATTAGATAAGTTTCTTATTTTAAGTTTTAATTCTAATGCATCTTGTAACAATTCTCTATCCATCTTCTCCATTTTTCTCCCCCCTTTTGTTATAAATATCATATAACAAAAAATTTTTCAATAATATTATTATGATAATCCTCTATTTTTGGTCATTGTAAATTATCTTATTTTATGTTAAAATATATCAATATTAATAGTAAGGAGAATTTTTATGATAGTAAAAGAACCAAAATTTGAGATTTCTGCAGTTGGACCTAAACAATATCCTTCAACTAATTTTCCAGAAGTTGTATTAGTTGGTAAATCTAATGTTGGTAAATCTTCATTTATAAATACTTTAATTAATAGAAAAAAACTAGCAAAAACTAGTAGTGAACCTGGTAAAACTAGACAAATAAATTTTTACAATATAGATTCTAAATTTTATTTTGTCGATTTACCTGGCTATGGTTATAGTAAAATGTCTAAAAAAGAACAGGTTATAGTTGGAAATTTTATAGAAGAATACCTTCATAAAAGGAAACAAATTTCTTTAATTATATTTTTAGTTGATATAAGGCATAAACCAACAGAAAATGATAAGTTAATGTATAATTATATTATAAGTAGTAAAATTCCATTTATCATTATTGCAAATAAAGCAGATAAGATTGCAGTTACTAAAGTTGATGCTGCTACACAAGAAATCCAGAAAGCTTTAAATCCAATTGGTGATATCACTACTTTACCATTTTCTTCTGAAAGAAGAATTTATACAGAAAACGTTTGGAATGAAATAGAAAAATATATTTAAAAGTTATATGCATAAAGGAGATCCGGATCAAATCCAGATCTCCTTTTTCAACATACAAACATTGTACATTAGGCGACACAATAAATAGTTTTATGCTTCTCGTCCACTTCTTTTTTTACCATACCTTTTTCTAAGGCTTCTTTAATTCCAGCATTGCACTCACTCATCGTCATATGAAGCAGAACCTCCATAGTTGCAGAAGATTTTTTACTTTTTGTAGTAAACAGATAAGCCCATATTCTCCAGCTAAGAGAAATTTCGTATGAACCATCATCACCATCATTAAATACTATTACTTCAGCTTTATTTAGTGCATTGATTACATCACTAAGTTGCTGGGCACGTGGTCCTGAAAACTTTTTCTGTGCTAGTTTTACAACAAATTTGTTTTTGTCCGAGAAGAAGATATATTTTAGTATATCTTCATAGTTCTCGTTCAAAAACAATTGTTGCATAAGTTTCATTTTTTCATCTTTGCTTAATTGAGTATTATTCCCTTCCGCTACTTCTGGACTTTCTTTCTGTTGCGACGTTGCAGCTTCTTTAGACTGTGCTTCTTCGTCGCCTGCTGTTTCTTTTTCTTCTTCCTTACCTATAGGTTCTTCAGTTGGTTCATGCTGTGGTTGTTCTACATTATCACCTTCGATGGAGCAAAAATATTTTTTCTCACTATTCCTCTGCACTTTCGTGCTTTTATATAATTTTCTAATTATATTATTTACTGAGGAATACGCAATTCCTGTTTTATCAGAAATCTCTTTGATTGAAAATACCCGGCCTCTGTTTTCTGCCAAAAAGCCATAAACATCCTCTGTAAGTGTTTCACACTTTCGACTCTTTTGAACATCTCTAGCTTCTTTTTTACTATTCTTTTCTTCCTCGTATGAAAAAGTAACTTCTGAAACTAAGTTCTTATGCAGTAAGTTTTTGAATAACTCCACCACTAAAGCTTCGGTTATGTCGTATAACTCTAACTCTCCCTCAATCCGCATTTTAACGCCCGACTCAGGGTAAAGAGTCTTCATCACAACCTGTTGCGCATCTTTATCATGTACATTAACCTTAATCATAATATACTCCTTTCAATGCCAAGTTAACGAGTTACAGCCTTTTTTACTATGCATCATCCTTTCTTAAATAAAATATTATTTTAAGCAAGCCTCAACTTACAAGCTATAGCTATTTTATCACATTTCCTCTGTATTTCAATAAAAAAGGCTGCAATTTTTTACATTGCAGTCTTAGTTTATCTTTTTAGTTATCATTTTTAACGCTTTTTGTCTTTCTACTAATATAAAATGTCCACAGCCTTCGCATTTTAAACCGAAGTCTACTCCAACTCTTGTTATTTTCCATAATTTACTTCCACATGGATGTGGCTTTTTTGTTCGTACTATATCCCCTACATTATATTCCATTATAACACCTCTGTTGCTTTTACTATTACTCTTTCTTTCGAATCATCTGTACAAGTTATTAATGTAACATCCTTTCTTCCATTTGTTAATGGACTAGTTGGTGACATATCATCTTCTGTAACAGTATATTTATTGTATACCGTATATTTTATTGTTCTTCCTTTTGTGTCAGTTATCTCTATAATATCACCATTTTCCAAAGATGGAACCTTACTAAAAAATTTCTTATTTCTATAGTTATGTCCTGCTATACAAAAATTACCAATTTCATTTGGATCACATCCCCAAAATTTTGTAGGTGCTTTTTTTAATAATTCTTCAGTTGTTTCTGACAACACTGGATAATAAATATTTATTTTTGGAATTCTAATAGTTGCAATTGGTTTATACACATGCCCATCTGCTGTTGTATACTCTTTTGATAAAACAGATTTTGTTTCTTCATCCAAATTAGCTAAAGCTGTATCGTCTTCTGTTCCAACTGTATTTACATCGTTTTCTAGCATCACAACTAATTTTTCTGTAGGCTTTGTTGTTTGGTCTTCCCCAACAATATTAGCACCAGCCAATATTTCTTTAGAAACCGCTTCATTTTTGTTTTTATTATATTCTGCATATATGTAATAAGAAGATAAGACACAAACTACTACAAGTGAAATAAAAAATTCAAATTTATATAATTTCTTTTTTCTCTTTATTTCAGGTGTTATATATAGTTTTTCTGTAACCAGAATCTGATTCATGTTTACCTCCTTCTTAACCTTTTTTACAAGCATATTATATCATTTTAATATGGCTTTTGCAATAACAAATTTATGCATTAAGATTATTGGAAAGCTCTGCAAATTGGTCTATTGTAAGCTTTTCACTTCTTATCTTTTCGTCTATATTTAATTTATTTAAGAGTTGTATTAACTCTTCTTTATTTGATATTCCATTATTAGTTAACGAATTTAATAATGTTTTTCTTCTTTGTAAGAAGGCTACTTTTATTAGTTTAAAAAATCTATCTTCATTTTGTACTTTTACCGGAGGTTCTTTTCTAATATTTATCTTTATTACTTCTGATGTAACAGAAGGTTCTGGAATAAAAGAACTTTTTGGAACTTCTAGTAATTTTTCTGTATCACCATAATAATACACAGTATATGTTATAGCTCCAGTATTTTTTCCTCCTGGAATTTCTGCTAAACGGTCTGCTACTTCTTTTTGAATCATTACAGTTATACTTGTAATATCTATCTTACTTTCTAATAACTTCATTATTATTGGAGTAGTTATATAGTATGGTAAATTAGCAACAATTTTTGCATTCTTTAAATTATATTTTTCTTTTGCTTGCTTTATAATTTCATTTAAGTCTACTTTTAATATATCATTATTAATTACTTCAAAATTTTTATAAAGAAAAAATCTTTCTTCCAATATTTTTATCATTCTTTTATCTAATTCTACACATATAACTCTTCCTGCATTTTCTAATAAATATTTTGTAAGTGTTCCAAGACCTGGACCTATTTCTATAACTAAATCATCTTCATTAATATTAGATTTTTCTATAGCAGTCTCTATAACATTTTCATCTACTAAGAAATTTTGTCCAAGGTTTTTATTAGCCTTAATATTATATTTATCCATTATAAATTTTGTTTCTTCATATAAATTCATAGTATCTCCTATCCTTTTTATCGTGCATTATGCACTATTTATACACATTTTAATTATAGCAAGCTTAGTAGAATTATGTCAAATTCTTTTGTGAAAAATCTGTGTTTTTATTGATTTTAACATACACTTAATATACAATATATGCAGTATTTTATAATAGGGATTTAAGGAACGTCCCCAAAAATCCCTATCCTTTTGAGGTGATGCAGATGAAGAAAAAAAATAATAATAAATTTAGTTTACCCAAGACAAAAAAAAGTAATAATAAATTATATAAATCCACTAATAATGAATTTTCTACTAATTTATTAGCTGTAAAAAAGTTTAGAATTGTACTAGCTTCTTTACTAATAATATTTTTACTTTTAATTATTAGACTTATTTGGTTACAATTTATTCAGGGTTCAGATTTAAAAGAACAAGCTTATAATCAACAAACTACAGACCAAATCATAAGTACTAGCAGGGGTACAATATATGATTCTACAGGTAAAACCTTAGCAATAAGTACTCCAACAGATACTGTAACTATTAATCCCAAAAAAATAGTTGGTTCTAACGATGAAGAAACTAAAGCAAAAAAAGAAAAGGTTGCTAAAGCATTTTCTGAAATTTTTGAACTAGATTATAATGAAACATTAGAAAAGGTTAATAGCACTTCTAATGTTCAAACAATAGCAAAAAAAGTTGATAAAGATAAAATAGATAAATTAAAGGAATGGATGGAAACAGAAAAAATAAGTACTGGTATTAATATTGATGAAGATACAAAAAGAGTATATCCATATAACAATTTAGCTTCTAACTTAATAGGATTCTGTGGAACAGATAATACTGGTATTCAAGGAATAGAAGATAGTTGGAACAGTGTTCTTCAAGGTACTCCTGGTAAAATAACAACATCAACAGATGCTATTCAAGAAGAAATTCCAGATAGTAACCAAACTTATATTCCTGCCGAAAACGGTAGTGATATTGTTTTAACTATAGATTATTATATTCAAACTGTTTTAGAAAAATATTTGAAACAAGCAGTTGAAGAAAACCATGCAGATAGTGGTACAGTAGTAGCAATGGCACCTAGTACAGGTGATATTTTAGGAATGGCTTGCTATCCAGATTACAATCTTAATACTCCTTTTGAGCCAAATACAGAAGAATTGAAGGCTACATGGGATACGCTAGATTCTACTGCACAATCTGATGCATTATATAATATGTGGAAAAACAATGTAGTATCTTCACCTTATGAACCTGGTTCTCCATACAAGTTAATAACTGCAGCTACAGCATTAGAAGAAAATATTACTAGTGAAGATGTTCCTAATGATTTTTATTGTAATGGTTCTATCGAAGTAGCAGATAGAAATATTAGTTGCTGGACTCAAGGTCATAAAGGTGCAAAAACTCTAAGACAAGCCTTACAAGTTTCATGTAACCCTTCTTTAATACAATTAGGACAACGTATCGGTGCTGAAACTTTATACAAATATTACCAAGCATTTGGATTTTTTGATAAAACTGGTATAGAATTACCTCAAGAAGCTAGTAGTACATATTGGAAATTAGAAGATGTTAAAGATGTAGAACTTGCTACAATGTCTTTTGGTCAAAGATTTACAATTACACCAATTCAATTGGTCTCTGCAGTTTCTGCAATTTCAAATGATGGAATTTTAATGAAACCAAGAATTGTAAAACAAATTATAAATCCTGAAACTGGTACTACTACAGATATCGAACCAGTTCAAGTACGACAAGTAATTTCTAAATCTACTTCTGAAAGAATGGGAAATTTAATGAAATCAGTTGTAGATGATGGTTCTGGTAGACTTGCTAAAGTTGAAGGATATTCTATAGGTGGAAAAACTGGTACATCAGAGCCCCAAGCAGGACGTGAAGATGAAGGTTATATTGCATCATATGTTGCAATTGCTCCTACAGAAAAACCAGAGATATGTTTATTAATTGCTGTTCATAATCCAAATCCTAATAATGAAGGTAGTCACCAAGGTGGTCAAGTTTGTGGACCTGTAGTTTCACAAATGTTATCTGAAATATTACCTTATTTAGGTTTAACTTCTAATAATGCTCAAACTTCTACAGATACTGTAGAAGAAGATACAAGTTATGCAACTGTTCCTGATATTAGAAATAAAACAGTTACAGAAGCAGAAAAACTATTAAAGCAAGCTGGATTTACTACAAAAGTAAATATTAGTGGTGATAAAAATTCTACTCTAGTAACAGACCAAACACCAAAGCCTGGATCTAGTATTCCAAAAAACTCTATTATAGTTTTATATACAGAAGAAAACGATACAAGAGTTTCTGTAAAGGTTCCGGATTTTAAAGATAAAACTTTAGCCCAAGCAGAAAATATGGCAAAAGCAAATAATTTAAACATTACAACAGAGGGCTCTGGAACAGTTATAAGTCAAAGTATAATGGTAGATACCGCTGTTGAGGAAGGAACGATTATAAAATTAACTTTATCTACAGAAAATGATGGAACTAACCAATAGTAAAAAAGCATCTCATTTATATAATGAGATGTTTTTTTGTTACTATTTTACTTATACTTCTTGACGGGTTTTATAATCATATACAACTTTTCCAAATTTTAATTCATTAAATTTCTTCTGAATCTCTACTATAATTATTGGTGCTATAGAAATTACTATAGTTATTAACCATTGTGTAGCATTTAGCTGTGTTAGCTTAAATATTTCTGCTAAACTTGGTACAAATATTATACCTAATTGTAATACTGTTCCTAATACAAATGCTCCCAATAAATATTTATTTTCAAACAAACCAACTTTAAATATTGACTCTTCACTCTTTACATTAAAGCTGTGTATTAATTCTAACATTCCTAAACTTATAAATGCCATTGTTCTTGCTACTTCTATTCCATAATATTTATTTCCTATGAAAAATGCTAAAATTGTAAACATTCCAATCATAAAACCTTCTACTACTATTTTTCCCATTAACCCATCTGCAAATATACTCTTTCTAGAATCTCTCGGTGGTCTATTCATTATATTTTTTTCTGGTGGTTCTAATCCTAATGCTATAGCAGGCAAAGAATCTGTAACTAAATTCACCCATAATAATTGTATTGCAAGTAATGGCGATTTTACTCCAAGTAATAATCCTACAAATATCGTAACTATCTCTCCAATATTAGTTGCAATTAGGAAATGTATAGCTTTTTTAATATTATCAAAAATATTTCTTCCTTGCTTTACTGCATCTACTATTGTAACAAAATTATCATCGTTTAAAATCATCTCTGCTGCATTTTTGGCTACATCAGTTCCTTTACGTCCCATTGCAATTCCAATATCAGATTTTTTTAGTGCGGGTGCGTCATTTACTCCATCACCTGTCATTGCAACGACTGCTCCAGTTTTTTGAAAAGCCTTAACAATTCTTACTTTGTGCTCAGGTGTAACTCTTGCGAATACAGAAAAATTCATTATATCTTTTTCTAATTTACTATTTGAAATTTTATCTAGCTCTTGGCCAGTTATTGCTAATTCTCGTCCTCTTAATATCTCTAAATCTTTTGCAATGGCTTTAGCTGTTGTAATGTGATCTCCTGTAATCATTACAGTTTTTATACCAGCTCTTCTACAAGCTAAAACTGCTTCTTTTACTCCTTTTCTTGGTGGGTCAATCATTCCAATTAAACCTACAAAAATTAGTCCTTTTTCTAAGAAATCTGCTGATATTTCTTTTGGCATTATATCTACATCTAAATATGCAACTCCTAATACCCTTAACGCCTTTTCTGCCATTTTTTCATTTTTATTTTTTATCTTACTTAAAAATGTACTATTCATATCATGTACAGTATTGTTTTCTTCGTAATAGTCACAAATTCCTAACAATATTTCTGGAGCTCCTTTTGTTATAATTCTATATTTTCCATTTTCTAATTCGTTAACTGTTGTCATTAATTTTCTATTAGAGTCAAATGGAATCTCGCAAATTCGTGGTAATACTTTATTTTGTTTTTCTTTAATTGCTTCTTTTACTATTGCAACCTCTGTAGGCTCCCCTTCTACTACTCCCTCATTTATTTCACAATTGCAGCATAATGTTCCATATTCTAAAATTTTATTTTTATTGCCTATAATCTCTACTACTCTCATATTATTTTCTGTAAGTGTTCCTGTTTTGTCTGAACAAATTACTTTACTACTTCCTAATGTTTCAACTGCGGGTAGTTTTCTTATTATTGCATTTCTCTTTGCCATTTTTGTAACTGCAATAGAAAGAATAATTGTAACAATTGCAGGTAAACCTTCTGGAATTGCAGCAACAGCTAATCCTACTGATGTCATAAACATTTCTACTACTGATATTTTCTTTATAACTCCTATAACAAAAATCAAAGCACAAATAACTACACATGCAATTCCAAGAACTTTACCTACTTCGCTTAATTTCTTTTGAATTGGTGTTTGTGGAGCTTCATTTGTTATTATCATACTTGCAATTTTTCCAACTTCTGTATTCATCCCTATATTAGTTACAATTCCTTCTGCATGTCCATTTACTACCGCTGTACCTGCAAAAACCATATTTTTCATGTCACCTAGAGGAATTATTTTGTTATTAAATACTGCATTCTCATCTTTTTCTACTGCCTCTGTTTCTCCTGTTAAACTAGACTCTTCTACTTTTAAATTATATGTACTTATTAATCTAATATCTGCTGGAACATAACAACCTGTTTCTAAAATAACAATATCACCTGGTACTATATCTTCACCATTCACAGTAAGTACCTTTCCATTTCTTCTAACCTTCGCTACAGGTGCAGACATTTTCTTTAATGCCTCTATAGATTTTTCTGCTTTTGCTTCTTGAATTAATCCCATTATTCCATTAAACACAACTATTGCAATAATTATTATAGAATCAAAATAATCGCCTGTACCTTCTATATAACTTACAACAGCAGATATAATTGCTGCAATAATTAAAATTATTATCATAAAATCTTTAAACTGGTTTAAAAATTTGACAAGCAGGCTTTCCTTTTTTCCCTCTTCTATTTTGTTCTTTCCAAACTCATCTTGTCTTATTTGTACATCTTTATCACCTAATCCTGTTTTAATATTTGTCCTAAGTTCTTTTTCTATTTCTTTAATATTTTTAGTATGCCACATATAAATCTCTCCTTTGTATAGTTTATTAATTTATATGCTTATACTATTTTTTTATTCCTATATTACACTTATTTTTTTAGTTTACATATTATATATAGAGGTGATATGATGCTAATTACTATTATCTTGCTTGCTTTATCTGTTAGTATTGATTCATTTGGAATTGGAATTACATATGGGCTTAGGAAAACATCATTATCTACTCCTGCAAAATTTATATTATTTTTTATTTCTTTGCTTTTTGTAGGTATTTCTGTTGCGTTTGGATATTTCATAATTTCTATCCTTCCGGCTAATGTAATAAAAATAGTTAGTGTAATTCTCCTATGCCTAATGGGATTTTTAATTATATATGAAGCAATGAATACTAATGAAAAAAAAGAATATAAAAGTCATAAGATATTTCTAAAATCTTTAGGTATAACAATACAAATTATTAGAAATCCAATCTCCTCTGATTTAAACAACTCAAAAGTAATTGAAAAAAACGAAGCATTATACCTAGCATTTGCTCTTTCTTTAGATTCTATTTGTGTTGGTATTACAAGTTCATCATTTGGAATATATAGTTTACTATTTCCTATACTCGTTCCTCTTTTTCAATTTATTTTTCTTAATGCAGGAATTATTCTTGGTAAGAGAATTGTGTTGTACAACACATCCTTAAAAAAATGGAATATAATATCTGGTATTTTATTAATAGTTATTGGGGTTTTAAGAGGAATCGGGACATAAGTCCATTCCTAAATATTTTTAATAGGGATTTTTTTAGCCAACTAGATTTTATCTAGTTGGCTATATTGTTCATACAATAGGAAAAAAAGGAACGTACCCAAATCCCTATTTTAATTTCATAGAAAGTAATTTACTAATTCCGTTTTCTTCCATTGTTATTCCATATACTGTATCTGCTGCTTCCATAGTACCTTTTCTATGTGTAATTACTAAGAATTGTGTATCTTTTGAAAATTTCTTTAAGTATTCTGCATATCTGTTAACATTAACATCATCTAGTGCTGCTTCAATTTCATCTAATACACAGAATGGTGCAGGATTTATTTTTAATATTGCAAATAATATTGCAATAGCTGTAAATGCCTTTTCCCCTCCAGATAATAAAGTCATATTTTGAAGTTTCTTTCCTGGTGGTTGCACCCTAATATCTATTCCGCAATTTAAAACATCATCTTCATTTTCTAAGATTAATTCTGCTTTTCCACCGCCAAATAATTCCTTAAATACCTCATCAAAGTTTTTATTAATAAGTTTAAATTTCTCTTTAAATTGAGCCTTCATAATAGTTATCATTTCTGAGATAACATTTCTAAGCTTGGCCATAGAGTTCTCTAAGTCTAACCTTTGCTCACACATAAAGTCATATCTTTCTTTTAATGTTTGATATTCTTTAATAGAATCAATATTTATACTTCCTAAATCTCTTATTTGATTTCTTAAATAATTAACTTCTTTTTGTGTTTTAGCAGAATCTGTTGTTTTTACAAATCCTTCTGCATTATTTGGTGTTAATTCATACTCTTCCCACATTCTATTAATTACATCTTCTAGGTCTTGAGATGTTTTATTTTTCTTTAAATCAATTTTTACTAATTGCTCTTTTAAATCTTGCAATCTTCCAAATTGTTCTTCTATTTCTTTTTCTATTTTTTCTAATTCTGTGTTCTTTTCATTTTTATTTTTCTTTAATTCTTCTATTTTTGAACCACTATTTTTAACGTTTTCTTTTATCTCGATAATTTTTGCTTTAAATTCTTCTATTTGTACTCTTAAATTTTCTTCTTCCTGTTTATTTTGCTCTATTTGTTCGTTTTTAGCTTTAATACTATTTTTATTATTTTGAATATCAATATTAATTCTTTCTGTCATTTCATCTATTGACATTTCGCTTTCTTCAAAAGAAGATACAGATATTTTTAAATTCGTTATATCCATATTTAAATTATCTATATATGTTTGATCATCTTTATTTAATTTAACAAATTCCTCTACTTCTAAATTTAAAGTTTGTATTTCTTTTTCCAGATTTGCTAAATCTTCTATTAATTTTTCTTTATTTTCTGCAATATCTTTTTTCTGATTATTTAGATTTTCTATTTCATGTTTTGTTCTATCCATTCTAATTGTTAATTTATCTACATTCTCAGAAATTAATTCCACTTTTTGTTTTTGTGTTGCATATTCTATATCTATCTCTTGTAAATTATTTTCTAAGTGTTCTATTGTCTCTAATAATTCTTCTATGCTATCTAAATATTCTTCTTTCTCTTTTTCTTTATTTTTTAATTTTGAATTTAATTTGTTTAATTCCTCTTTTAAGTCCTCTATCTCTCTACTTCTTCCTAAAATATTCACAGTTTTAGTTTGTACTGAACCACCTGTCATTGCACCAGAGGAATTAATTATATCACCTTTTAATGTTACAACTCTAAATGCATAATTATTCTTTTTAGCAACAGCAATTCCGGCTTCCATATCATCTACAATAACTGTTCTTCCTAGTAAATTGTTAAATATTCCTTCATATTTTTTATCATATTGCACCAAGTCAGAAGCAATCCCAATTACACCTTTAATATTTAAATTTGCTCTGTCTAGTTTTTTTCCATTAACAGCTGAAATAGGTAAAAAAGTTACTCTTCCTAAATTATTTTTTCTTAAATATTCTATTAATTTTTTAGCTTCCTGTTCTGTTTCTGTAACTACATTTTGAAGACTTGCTCCTAATGACATTTCTATTGCGACTTCATATTCTTTTTTCACATTTAATAGGTTTGCTACAACATCATGTAATCCTTTTTTAAGTTCTGGATTCATATCTGCTGATTTAAGTAATGATTTAACACTTTTTGTATACCCTTCTTTTTCTTTTTCTGTCTCTTCTAGAAATTTTAGTCTGGCTTCTTTTATTCTTATTTCTTGACCTAGAGTATTAATTTCTGTTTCAAAACTTTTTATTTTATTGTCAGCCTCTATTTTTTTATTCTCTATCTCACTTAAATCATTTTTTAATTTATTTCTTTTTGATTCTATCTCTATAAAGTTTTGTTCAATCTCACTCTTTTTTAATCTTGACTGATCTAATTCGGAAATTGTAAGTTCTAATTCTTCTGTTTTAGCTTTTATATTTTTTTCTACAGAATCTGTAGTTACATCTTGTGTGTTTATATCATTTTGTACTTCGTATTTTCTATCTGTATTTTCTTCGATTATCTTCTTTTTATTTTCTATTTCTAATTGCTTATCAGATAATTTTGCAGTTAATTTGTTTAATTCTTCTTCCTTTTCTTTTAATTCTTTTTCGAATTTTTCTTTATTATTAAATAGATTTTCTTTTTTAGCTATTTTTTGTTTCTTTTCTTCTTCTAACTCTACTATCTTCTCATTTATCTCTGCAATTTCTGTTTCATATCTTTTATTATTTTCTTGTATATTATTGATTCTTTCTTCTGATACATTTATATTAGAATTTATTTTTTCTATTTGATTAGAACTTTCGAAACCAATATTTTGCATTGATTCTATTTCTTCTATTAAATTATTTATCTCTACTTTTAATTTGTTCTTTTTTTCATTCTTTTCTTCTTGACTTTTTTGTTCATTTTCATAAGTTGAATTCATAATTTCTTCATCAGCAGTTACTTTTTCTAATCTCTCTTTATATAAATCGATATTATATAAGAATAATCCAACTTCTATCCCTTTTAATTCTTCTCTTAAACTTAAAAACTTTTTAGCCTTTTCTGACTGAATTTTTAAAGGTTCCATGTTATTTTCTATTTCTGATAAGATATCATTAATTCTTAATAAATTTAATTTAGCTCTTTCTAATTTCTTTTCTGAATCTTCTTTTCTGCTACGATATTTTACAATTCCTGCTGCTTCTTCAAAAATATGTCTTCTATCTTCTGATTTATTACTCAAAATTTCATCTATTTTCCCTTGACCTATAATTGAATATCCATCTTTACCGATACCAGTATCCATAAATAATTCTAAAATATCTTTTAATCTACAAGGAGTCTTATTTATGAAATAACCTGTCTCACCTGTTCTATATATTCTTCTTGTTACTGTAACTTCTGCATATTCTATTGGTAATTTACCATCATCATTATTAAAAACTAAAGATGCCTCTGCAAACCCTAAAGATTTTCTGTTTTGTGTTCCTGCAAAAATTATATCTTCTGATTTAGCACCTCTTAATGATTTTATACTTTGTTCCCCTAACACCCAACGAATTGCATCAGATATATTACTTTTACCTGAACCATTTGGGCCTATAACTGTTGTAATTCCTGGCATAAATTCTAAAACTGTTTTATCTGCAAAGGATTTGAACCCTTGTAACTCTAATCTTTTTAAATACATTATAATCACCTTTTTATCTTTTTGTACTTCTTTATAATATATTAAAAATCGATATAAATCAACAATATATTGAACTTTATTTAATTTAATGATATTATACTTTTGAAAAAATATTGAATTATTTACATAGTAAAAAGTAATACTATTTACAAAGGAGTTTCAAAATGATTAAAGAAAAATTTGACTTTTATGATAAAACAGTCTTAAAATCTTATGACTTAGATTCAACCGCTAGGTATCAATTAAAAATGTTAGATTCATTAGATAATTTTACAAGGAAACATTCTGAAAGTGTTGCAAATATAACTTGTAGAATATGTGATTATTTACATTTAAATAAAGATTTTACTATCTACTGTACTACTTGTGCATATTTGCATGATATTGGTAAAATGTTTATTCCACCATCTATTCTTCAAAAGCCATCAAGACTTACAGATGAAGAATACGAAATTATAAAAACACATACAACTATTGGCTATAAAATGTGTATGAATGATGTTAATTTAAGACCATATGCAGCAGGTCCAAAAAGTCATCATGAGGCTCTAAATGGAACAGGTTACCCCGAAGGCCTAAAAGGAGATGCCATACCAATAGAAGCACAAATCATTAGAGTAGCCGATGAATTTGATGCAATTGTTAGTAAGAGACAATATAAATCACATGTTGGTATTATTGATACTTTAAAAATATTAATTGAAAATGCGCATAATGGAAAAAATAATGTACCAGCTACAAAAGCATTAAAAAAAGTTGTAATAGATGACACTATTAATGAAATTTCATGTGCATTTGACTATTTAGATTACTTAAAAGATAATATAAAAAGATTAACTCAAGTAAAAAAATATTATGATAAAATGAATTCTTCTAATTCTGAAAAACAAAAAAATTATTACTTAGAAGGAATGAAAATGTTATTTGGTAAAGGTGAAACCGTAGATAATTTTGAAGGCATCCTTGATGAATATAAAAAAGCTTTGGTAAACAAAGAAACACAAATAGATAAATTAAATTCAGAATTAAAAGAAATCAGAAAATTAAAAATTTAAGCCACAGTCCAAATTTATAATTTGGTATCTGTGTGCTATATGCGAAATTACTAATAATTTTACAAAAGAGGAGTATTTAATGTTTGAACAAAAATTTGATTTTTATGATAAAACAACTTTAAAATCATATAATTTAGATGTCACTATGAGATATCAATTAACTATGCTAGATAGTTTAGACCCTTTTACCAGAATACATAGTGAAAATGTTGCAAGTATTACCTGTAGGTTATGCGAATATTTGCGTTGCGATAAAAGTTTTACTGCTTATTGTACTATTTGTGCATATTTACATGATATTGGTAAAATGTTTATTCCTGCAAAAATACTAAATAAACCTGATAAATTAACAGATGAAGAATTTGCTATTATGAAAACGCATACTCTTATTGGTTATAAAATGTGTATGGATGATATTAAATTAAGACCTTATGCACTAGGACCAAAATATCATCATGAAACTTTAGATGGTATGGGATATCCTGAAGGATTGGTTGGAAATTTAATTCCATACGAAGATCAAATAATAAAAGTTGCAGATGACTATGATGCATTAGTTACTAAAAGACAATATAAAACTCATATTCACATATCTGATACTTTAAAAGATTTAATAAAAGATACCGAACCAAATATTAAAGTAGCCGCTCTAGATAATGCCGCACAAGGCGTAAAATTAGGTAAACTTAATAAAAAAGTTGTAAAAGCTTTATTTAAAGTTGTTATTGATGATACATACTATGAAATTAGTTGTGTTACAGGCTATGTTGACTATTTAAAAGATCAAATTAAAAGAATCGAACAAATCTTAGAATATGAGGAAAAAATGGATAAAGCTCATTCCGAAAAAAAGAAAAATTATTATAAAGAAGGAATGGAAATGCTATTTCAGGAAGGCGAAAATTTTGAAAATATTCATAAGATTTATCACGAATATCAAACAGCATTTTTAACAAGAAAAGATATTGTAGAAAAATTATATGAAGAAATTAAAATAATAAAAAAATTACAAGTATAAATAGTTAATTATAAGAATCCGTCCTTTGTAAGGGCGGATTTTTAATTAATATGCTCTATTCACCTAAACCGAAACTAACACCAAGAGCATTATTTATTTTTCCTATAATTTCGTCATTGTCTATATGTCCTATTCTCTCTTTTAGTCTACTTTTATCTATTGTTCTAATTTGTTCAGCAAGTACTATCGAATCTGATTTTAAACCAAAATCTTTTGAATTAATTTCTATGTGTGTAGGCAACTTATTTTTAGTTTTTTGAGATGTAATTGCTGCTGCAATTACAGTTGGACTATATTTATTCCCCAAATCATTTTGTATTATTAAAACTGGTCTAATTCCTCCCTGTTCTGAGCCAACAACAGGACTTAAGTCTGCATAAAACATGTCGCCTCTTTTTATATTCATTTTCTTCACTCCCATTATTAGTATATATCTTGTTTTAAATACTAGCTCGAGATAAAGAAAATAGCTCTTCACTACTTATAACTTATCTCATTATATAATATGTAAACAGTTATATTTTGGTTAATATCTTGTACTTCTAATTTCTTTGGTTTATTTGTTTTTTTATCAACTGTTAGTTTTTTCTTTACTTGGTACTTATTCTCCTGAGTTTTACAATCTGTTGATAATATAATCTCATTTTCGTTTTCTTCCTTTTTCGAATTACTACTATTATTAAAATCGTCTATAAATTCATTTAAAAATAAATTATTTTCTGCCATGTATTCATAATTTTGGTATATATTTGTAAGATCCATATTCGTATTTTTTAAAGTTAATGTATTATTGGAATATTCTATTCTTACCCCTCTTATATTTTCTGGTTCTTCTACTTCTTGTACACAGTATTCTCCCTTTTTATATTCTTGTATCATTTTATATTTATTAGTATTTTTATTACTTACCACAGTTACCTCTATTTCAGCTTTATACGAGTTCATATTTAAAATTTGATTATTATCATTATTCCCAATTTCGATTTTTTTATTATTCATTACATAAAAAATAATTATACAAACAATAATTATTGCTAAAATAAAAAAAATAATTAATTTATTTTTTTTCATAAATGCCTCCTAAATTAAATATAATTCTTTCTTATATCAAAGAAAGAATAGTATATATACTATTCTTTCTCTAATTTTATTCAATTATTTTTTAGATATTCGAAATAAGTTTTTATTTCATTTAGCAATTGTTCTTTATCTATTATTTTATTTATTTTATCTCTCATTTGACTTGAATCTTTTAAATTTTTTATGTACCAACTTAATTGCTTTCTCATTTCTTTTATTGCGACTTCTTCTCCTCGTTCTTCTATTTCCATATTTATATGTCTTACCATTGTATTATATCTTTCATCCAAAGTTGGCTTTTCTAATTTTTCTCCTGTTTTTAAATAATGTATTATCTCTCTAAATATCCATGGATTTCCAAAAGCAGCTCTTCCTACCATTATCCCATCTACATTAGTATATTTAAACATTTCTTCTGCGGTTTCTTCATCTACTATATCTCCATTACCTATTACTGGAATCCTTACACTTTCTTTTACTTTTTTTATAATATCCCAATCTGCTTTTCCAGAATAAAATTCTTTTCTGGTTCTACCATGAATTGTAATAGCATCTCCACCTGCTTTTTCAATTATTTTTGCAGCTTCTACAGCAACAATATTATTTTCATCCCAGCCTTTTCTTATTTTAAAAGTAATTGGTTTATTTGTATTTTCTTTTATTGCAATAACGATTTTTTCTAATAAGTCTAAATGTAATAATAAATTACTTCCATCTCCATTTTTTACTATTTTAGGAGCTGGACATCCCATATTAAAATCTATAATATCGGCAAGTTTATCAACTTCTTGAGTTGCATATTTTATTGCTTCTATATCACTACCAAATAATTGGATACTAATTGGTCTTTGTTCACCATCTGAATTATATAATTTCTTAGTTTTATTATCATGGTAATAAATAGCTTTTGCACTTACCATTTCAGTCGTTGTAAGTCCTACACCCATTTCCTTACATAAAATTCTAAATGATTTATCTGTAATACCTGCCATAGGTGCCAAAAAAACGTTATTTTCTAATTCTAAATTTCCAATTTTTATACTTTTTAAATACAAATTTCTCTCTCCTTAATTCTATTTCTGCCAACTTATAAAATACTTTAACTGCAAAAGTTGAAAGCTTTTACTTTCAACTTTTTATTCTATAAATATTGCTTTTTGTCTTCTACCACTTATATTTAATAATAATGCTATTAAAATAAAGTTAGTTAATAATGAACTTCCTCCATAACTTACAAATGGTAATGGTACACCTGTTATTGGTAATAATCCCATTGTCATTCCTATATTTTCTACCATATGGAATAAAAATATTCCAGCAATTCCTATTGCAATATATGTCCCGAGGTCATCTTTTGCAGTCTTTGCGACATATATCGATTTGGTTATCAGTATTACATATATTATTATTACTGCTCCAGCAACTATGAATCCCATTTCTTCGCCAATAACAGAAAATATAAAGTCTGTTGTTTTTGGATACAAGAAACCTAATTGTGTTTGATTTCCCTTTAATAATCCCATTCCGGTTAACTGACCTGCCCCTATTGCAAGTTTTGATTGAGTTAAGTTATATCCTGACCCACGTGGGTCTGACTCTGGATTTAAAAATACTTCGATTCTTTCTTTTGCATGTTCTGGTAATACAAAAAAGTATAATAAAGGAACTGCTATAATTACTAATAAAATAGTTCCTATAATATATTTTTTATTTATTCCTGCTGTAAATAATATCATTACTGTTGCTACTAAAAACGCTGCTGCTGTACCATAGTCTGGTTGTTTTATTATTAAAAGTACTGGAATTGCTACTACTGCTAAAGCTAATAATAATTTTGTAGGTCTATTTATTTCATCTTTGCCCTTTTCTTGTATTTTACACAACACCAATGCTAAAAATAGAATTACCGCTATTTTAGCAAACTCCGCTGGTTGAATTGAAAGGAATCCTAAATCAAACCAACTTGTAGCTCCATTTACAGGGTCTGTAAACAATACTATAACCAGCAGTATTAAAACTATTCCATAAAAAATCGGCGATATTTTAGCTATTGCTTCATAATCTATAAATATTATGATAAAGACTATAGGAATACAAATAACAAACCATATTATTTGTCTTTGCAAACTAGTATCTTCTGAATCATAAGTTGCCGAGAATAGTGCTACCATTCCTATTATTGATAATAAAATACAACATATAAAAATTCCCCAGTCGATATTTTTTAAAATTTTCTTCTTCATCTTTCATCCTTTACGTATTTATTTTTATTAGTATTTCATTTTAATTGCTTGAACGAAAACGAAGGTTTCGACAGCAATTTTAGTTGTTATACATCCATTATCTTTTTCCTTTTCTTTTTTTATTTCTTCTTTTTCTATTATTATGTATCATGGATTCTTGTTTTACTTGTGAATTTGTTGTTATATTTTTGTTTTCTTGTTTTTCATTAATATTATTTTCTTCTACTTTTTTATTTTCTGTATTATTAGTAGTATTTTTTTCTTCTATTTTTTTAGTCTCTGCATTACTAGGAACATTTTTCTCTTCTACTTTTGAAGTTTCTTTTTCCTCTTTTTCTGGTGTAACTTCCTTTGTTTCTACTACTTCATTTTCTTTATTTTCTTCTTTTACTTTTATTTCTTCTTGTTGAATCTCCTTTTTTTCTTCTTTTATCTCTTCTACTTTTACTTCTTCCTTATTATCTTCTACTTTAATTTCTGTTTTATCCTCTTTTTTGCATTCAGTTACTTTATTTGCTTTTTCATCTATTTTAGTATTTTTTTCTTCTTGATTAGCATCATTTCTATCATCTACTTCTTGAATCTTTTCTACTACTTCATCATCCATATTTCCTGTATGTTTAATACTAACAATTGGAATATTTGCATATAATGCTGGAGCTGCTGATGTACCATCTTCGTTAGTCTTACTTGTTAAATGAACATCAATTTCTTTTTCATCTACATCTATATATTTTTTAATTACATCTATAATTTCTTGTTTCATCATTTCTAAAAAGTCTGCTGAAACATTTGCTCTGTCTTGCATTAAAACTAAGTGTAATCTTTCTTTTGCCATATCTTTATTGTTTTCTTCTTCCTCTTCTTTTTTTAATAATTTTTTGAAGAAACCTACTATATTTTCGAACATATTTTACCTCCAATGCTACTTATTTTCTTTTAAAAAATCTTTTTAAAGCTGCCAAGAATCCTTTTTCTCTTCCTGGTATTGTTACTTCTATATCTTCCCCTAGAATACGCTTAGCAGTTTCCATATATGCTTTACCTGAAGGTGCTTTTCTGTTAGATATAACAGGTTCCCCTTTATTTGTTTGAGTAATTACATATTCGTCATCTGGTACTACTCCTAAAAGTTCTATTGATAATAAATCTACTATATCATCAACATCCATCATCTTACCTTTTCTAACCATTTCTGGTCTTAATTTATTTATAATTAATTGTGGATTCTTTATTTCTGATGATTCTAATAATCCTATTATTCTATCAGCATCCCTTATGGCTGAAATTTCTGGCATTGTTACAACTATTGCCTTATCTGCCCCTATGATTGCATTTTTAAATCCTTGTTCTATTCCGGCTGGACAGTCTATTAAAATATAGTCAAATTCTTCTTTTAATTGGTTTGTTAGATTTCTCATTTGTTCTTCTGTTATTGCACTTTTATCTCTTGTTTGGGCAGCAGGTAATAGGAATAATTCTTGAAAACGCTTGTCCTTTATTAATGCTTGTCTTAATTTGCATTTTTCTTCTACAACATCTACGATATCGTAAACAATTCTATTTTCTAGTCCCATTACGACATCCAAGTTACGAAGCCCTATATCTGTATCTACTAATACTACTTTTTTTCCTTCTAATGCTAGGGCAGAACCTAAGTTAGCTGTTGTAGTTGTTTTTCCTACTCCTCCTTTACCAGATGTTATAACTATTACTTCTCCCATAAATCTTCCTCCTTAAGCTAGTGCTTTTATATCTCATTTATACATAAAATTTGACATTACTATAATATATGAAAAAGTATAAAAAGTCAATCTTAGAAAGCTTATTTGCGTAAGATTTATACGTTTTTTTAGTCCACCTTTTTAGATAGGAAAAAAGCAGGATAACATCCTGCTTCCCCTATTTTTTTACTCATCTTCACAGATAAAAACAAACAGATTAATCATCCAATCTGATACACCTTTCTTTCGTTGTGCCTCTATCATCAAATCTTTATCCAGATTTGTTTTAAAAGGTATATCTAGCAGCCTGTATATAGACTCCATGTCTTTCATAACTGCTTTTTCTTCTTCTGTCTTTTCTTGAATTGCTAGTTTAAATGCTAACTCATATTTACAAAGTTCTAATAAATTTGCATTTACAGAACTTGCCGACTGTAATGAATATTTTAATGCAATGTTATTAATTATAGTATAATAATCATGCTCGGAAGCTAAATATTGCTCCTCTATTCTTTGCATATGTTCCTCTTCATATACTGTCCTTAATAAATTTTTTACATAGCTCCATTCTTTTTTACTCATTCCCTTTTGTAACATTACTTCTTCTAAAGTTTTATGAGTAAATCTGAACATTTTAAGGTACGTAAAAATTTCTTCCAGCTCTGTCTCATGTTCTCTTGGATGATAAAACACCTCTGGTGAGATTCTCTCTAAATCTTTAGCTAATAAGGTATTTATTCTTCTCGCGAAGGAAACAACTTGGTTTATTACAATATTCTTTTCCTCTTTATTCATTTCATAGAAAAATCGTATTTGAATATCACTGTTCATTATAATTCCTGTTGCCATATTAAAGTAATAATTCTCTCTCAGTAGTTCCTTTCCATTCCCTTTGTCACCTTCAAAAAGTTCAATGTAAAGCTCTTTTGCTCCATCATTATTAATATACTTCGCTAATATAATCCTTGCTCTTTCTCTCCAAAAATCACTAATATGTTCATCCAATTTTTTTAACAAGCTTACTATACTCCAATATAATGGTCTAGCTTGTTCTATTGCATATATAGTATTTTCGAAAAAAGGATGTAAGATAATATCTAGAACCATCATGTAATAATATTTTAGCATATTTATCTGACTATCTGATAATTCCAATAAATATACTTTCTCCTTGATATCTTTAGGAAGTTTAATGGAACTCAAATTGGTGTCCTTAGTTATTGAACCACATATTGATGTGCTATCCGCCGCTAATACACAAACTTCTGTATCTTCCGTAAGTTCTATATCTTTAAAATACTTGAAGAAGTGTAAAATTTGATTATAAATCATTACTTTTTCATCTTCCTCTAATCCCTGTATAAAATCCCCAGCTTGAGAATTTGAAACAATTGGTAGCGCATTTCTTTCAAATTCAACAAAAGTTCTTAGCATAAAGCGTTGGACATTATTCATATCCCTATAAATATTTGTAAGCAAATTTTTGTGTATTCTACCTACAGCTTCTCCTTTAATGTCTTGAATAAACAACTTTTCACTTGATAAGATTATTTGTGAACTCACTCTCTCGTCTTCGATCCGCTCTTGGATTTGTCTACTAGTTCCTTCAATCGGTGTAATGGAGTGTTTTAAATCTCCAAACCACCGATTAAATTCATTTAGTTCCTTTGGTCTTAATTTTGTTTTAATTAGCATATTTATCCTCCTTAAAAATCTTTTTCAACTTGCTTTCAGCCTTTATAGTATAGCACTTTTTAAAGATTATGTCTACTTGGTATTTTTATTTTTTTATGACCATTTATTCTAACAAATTGCCTTGACACTTACGGCTTTTAAGAATATACTTTAAGTGTATATTTATACGTAAATTTACTAAAAGGAGGTAATTTAAAACCAATGAACGATTTAATTGAAATTAGATGGCATGGTAGAGGTGGTCAAGGTGCCAAAACAGCTTCTTTATTATTAGCTGATGCAGCATTTAATACAGGAAAATATATACAAGGATTTCCTGAATATGGTGCTGAAAGAATGGGAGCACCAATCACCGCTTATAACAGAATTAGTACAACACCTATTAGAATACATTGTAATATTTATAATCCAGATTATGTAGTAGTCGTTGATGACACTTTATTACATTCAGTAGATGTTACTGCAGGATTAAAAGAATCTGGAGCTATTATTATTAATACTACAAAAGATGGTGAAACATTAAAAAGATTATTAAAAGGATATAAAGGACACATATATACAATAGATGCAAGAACTGTTTCTATAGAAGCTTTAGGAAAGTATTTTCCTAACACTCCAATGCTTGCTGCTGTTGTAAAAGTAACAGGAATAATTCCTGAAAAAGATTTCTTACAAGATATGGAGGGTTCTTTTAAGCATAAATTTGCAAAGAAACCAGAAGTTATAGGTGGAAATATGAAAGCATTAGAAATAGCTTTACAAAAAGTTGTAAAAGTACAATAGTAAACTTTTAAGAAAGGAGTTTAAAAATGGATAAAACAAATATAAATGGCTCAACTCCAATGGAAGATATGACAATTGGAGGAACAATATATAATGCTGGAAATTCTCGTGAAATAAAAACTGGAGATTGGAGAAGCATGAGACCTGTTTTTGATAGTGAAAAATGTAAACAATGTGGATTATGCTTCCCTGTTTGTCCAGAAAATGCAATTCCAGTTGGAAAAGATATGAAAAGAACTGATTTTAATTATGATTATTGTAAAGGATGTGGTGTTTGCGCCAAAGTTTGTCCTTTTAAAGCAATCTCAATGGAAGAGGAGGGAATTGAATAATGAGTATAAGAGAACGTTTAAGTGGTAATGAAGCTGCAGCTACAGCTATGAAACAAATAAATCCAGACGTTGTTGCTGCCTTTCCTATTACACCATCAACAGAAATACCACAATATTTTTCTACTTTTGTTAGCAATGGTGCTGTTGATACAGAATTCGTCGCAGTAGAGAGTGAGCATAGTGCAATGAGTGCTTGTGTTGGTGCAGAAGCAGCAGGCGCTAGAGCTATGACAGCTACATCTTCAAACGGATTATCTTTCATGTGGGAAATGATATATATTGCTTCATCATTACGTTTACCTATAGTAATGTCACTTGTTAATAGAGCTGTATCTGGACCATTAAATATCCACAATGATCATTCAGATGCAATGGGTGTTCGTGATGCTGGATGGATAATGTTATTTTCAGAAAGTAATCAAGAAGCATATGATAACCTATTAATGGCTCATCGAATTGCAGAACATAAAGATGTTTTATTACCATTAATGGTATGCCAAGATGGATTTATTACATCACATTCTATAGAGACAATAGATTTAGTAGAAGATGATAAAGTAAAAGATTTTGTTGGTACATATAAACCAGAACATTACTTATTAAATAGCAAAGAACCTATTTCTATTGGACCTTTAGATTTACAAGGATATTTATTCGAACACAAGGCTCAACAAGCACAAGCTATGAAAAATGCTAAAAAAGTTATTTTAGAAGTAGCAGAAGAATTCGAAAAATTAACAGGTAGAAAATATGGTTTATTCGAAGAATATAAATTAGAAGATGCCGATGTTGCTATTGTTTGTATGAACTCTACAGCAGGTACTGCAAAATTTGTAGTAGATGATTTACGTAGTAAAGGTATTAAAGCTGGACTATTAAAAGTTCGTGTATTCAGACCATTCCCTGCAGAAGAAATTACTAAAGCATTAGCAAATGTAAAAGCAGTTGCAGTATTAGATAAAGCAGATTCTCTAAATGCAGCAGGTGGTGCATTATTTACAGATGTTACATCTGGTATGTATGTAAATAATATACATGTACCTACAGTAAGTTATATCTATGGAATTGGTGGTAGAGATACAAAATCTGATGACATCGAAAAAGTTTATAATGATTTATTAGAAATCGTAAAAACAGGAAAAATAGATAATCCTTATAGATATTTAGGATTAAGAACGAAAGGAGCTGAAAAATAATGCCATATAATTTAAAAGAAGTAGTCGCAAATAAGCCTTCAAGATTTTCTGAAGGACATAAAATGTGTGCTGGTTGTGGAGCTCCACCAGTTGCTAGAATGATTTTACGTGCATTAAAACCAGAAGATCATGCTGTAATTGCTACAGCTACTGGATGTATGGAAGTTTCTACATTTACATACCCTTACACATCTTGGACAGATTCATTTATCCATACAGCATTTGAAAATGCTGGTAGTACATTATCTGGTGTTGAAGCTGCATACAAATCTTTAAAGAAACAAGGAAAATTAGAAGAAGATACACATACAAAATTCATCGCATTTGGTGGAGATGGTGGAACTTATGATATAGGTTTACAATCACTTTCTGGAGCTATGGAAAGAGGACATGATATGGTTTATGTATGTTACGATAATGGTGCATATATGAACACTGGTATTCAACGTTCTTCTGCAACACCTAAATTTGCAGATACAACTACATCACCAGCAGGAACAGTTATCCCAGGTAAAGCACAAGAAAGAAAAGATTTAACAGAAATAATGGTATCACATCATTTACCATATGTTGCTCAAACTCTTGCTATGACTAATTTTAAAGACTTATATGAAAAAGCAGAAAAGGCAATATATACAGAAGGACCAACATTCATAAATGTAATGGCACCTTGCCCAAGAGGATGGGGATATGCAACAGAAGATTTAATGCAAATTAACAAATTAGCTGCAGATACATGTTATTGGCCATTATATGAAGTTGTAGATGGTAAATATAAAATAACTTATAAACCAGCAAAAAAACTTCCAATCGAAGAATTCTTAAAACCACAAAAACGTTTTAGACATATGTTTAAACCGGGAAATGAGTGGATGATAGAAGAATTCCAAAAAATAGTTGATAAAAGATGGGAAGAATTACTAGCATTAGAAGAATTAACAAATAAAGAATAAAATTTAGCAAGTCTATAAAACATTTTAAAAGAGTTAAGATTATAAAATCTTAACTCTTTTATCTTACTATTTTTATTTACTTTTTCTTCTAAATTTATTTATCACTTTGGCAACAACTACTAATGCAACAATTGAAATTAATAATATTTTTACAATATCTTGTCCACCTAATCCAACTGAAATTAATAACTCACATTCACCTAAATCGTCTTTACTATTTGAATCTTCGAAATTAGGATTATTTTTCATATTTTCTGCAACAGCTTTATTAGTCTGTAGTCCTACTTTATCGCCTAAATTAGTACATCTTAATACAATCTCTAATTCTTTATATTCTCCTGGTTCAATTAATTCTCCATCTAATTTATCAGTTATTGCTATACCATCTTTTAATTGCCAATATTCTGCATTGTCTTCCTCATAGAATTCTAAGCCCTCTGGTATTTGGTCTGTAACTATTCCTGCAGTTCCTGGTATTTCTCCTGTATTTTCTATTTTGATTATATATTTTATTTTTAATTCTGTGTTTTCTATTTCTTTTCTGTGTACTGATACTTGGAAAATATTATTTTTATTATTTTTAATATTTTGTTTTTCACCATTTACATATAATTCAGAAATTGTTTTATCTGTCTTTATGTTGAAATCTTGTTTATCATAATAGTATATTACTTCTGTTGTTCCACTTGCTACTGTACCTGTTGAATTTTCTGGTGTTCCTTCTAACTTATAATATTGTATATTTTTTGCTTCTGTTTCGTAAGCTACTCCTACTCTATCTTCAAATTCTTCACTTGAAGCTATTTCTTGGTTTGTTTCCCTGTCTACATATTTTACAACTACTTTTCCTACATCAGATTCATTTGTTACATTTAATACAACTTTGTTTGATAGCTGTTCTTGTATAGTCTCTTGTGAAATTTGTAAGAAACCTAAATTTAATCCATAATAACTATTTTTTTTGCCAAATGCACCAAAATAATTATCTTCATTAATTTCTGCTAATTCAAATATTATTTTATCTTGTTTTAGTAACCATTCAATTTTATTTTCTGAATTCATTTTTACAAGATATAGTCCCTTTTCGATAAAAATATCATTACCAGTAGTATTAATCTCTTTAGTTATAGTAGTATTCGTTAGATAATTTTCATATTTAATATATCCCCCATCAGATGTATTTAATACAAAATCTTCTATTATATTTAATATATTCCAATTATTATCTATATTTACTAAATTAGTATATCCTGAAGAATTTTCTAACAACAGCGTATAGCCATCATCATTTTTATCTACTTTTCTAAGTTCTCCCTCTAGTACTAATTGTATTTTTCCTTCATTATTATATTTTACAATATAATCTTCATATGGATTTTCAATTTCTATATCCTTTCCATCTGCTGTATATTCGGCAGGTATAACTTGGTTTTCTATAAAGTAACCCTTCATTAGATATCCTTCATTTAATTTTGTATAATCTCCTGAATATGGAATATATATTACATTTTCTATTTTTAGTGTATTTTCATCTATTATTACAATATATCTATTATCTTCTTGTAATACTATTTCTTTATTATTCACTGTATCTTTAGCATCAATTATTGTTGTATTCTTAGGTTCTACCTCAAATGCAATTTCTCCTAAATCATCAAAAGAATATATATTATAATAACCAGTAAGAACTCGCTCTACTTTCATTTGTTTATTATATATAATTAATGAATCTCCTTTTTGCAAAATAATAGCTTGATTATTAACCGTATCTTCTGCAGGAATTTCTTTTTCACTAGAATTATATTCACAAATAATGTATCCACTTTCTAATACAGAACTTGGGGAATTCATACCAACTGCCATTATTTTAAATTCGCTATCATATAATACATAATTGTATCCACTCGATACTTTAATTTCTTTATTATTTACTGTATCTTCTGCTGGTATTGTTGTACTATAAGTAAAATATCTACGTAATCTGTATATTCTGTTTTCCTTGTCATATATACTTGATGTAACATATTCTCCATCAGTATAGTAACTATTTAATTTAAACTCATTTAGTTTACATTCAAATTTTAATTCTTTATTTACTTTTACTATAGTTTCTGTATGATACTTTAATATCATCTCTGTATCATTAATAGTATTTTCTTTTGGTACAGTATATTCATTAACTGTAAAGATTTTTAGCAAATAACCATCATTTAATACATCTACTAATTCAATATAAGAATCATAGCTTTTATCATTTCCCCAAAAATCCATAGTATTACTCATAAGTTTCAAATTATTATCTAATTTTATATACATATAATTATTTAATATTACTTCTTCGCCATTACAAGTATCTTCAGTTGATATCAATGTATCTTCTTTATTATGTACTTTTAGTAAATATCCATCTTCATCTGCAGTTATATCTTGTATTTCATCCATTCCCGTAAATACATTTAAAATATCACCATTATAGTTACATTTTGCTAAATATTCTTTACCTGACAATAATTCTTTTTCTCTATTATCTATAGTACGTATATATTCATTTTCTTCTGGAACTATCTTATATATTATCGCATTATCTTTTACAATGTAATCTTCGTAATTTGGAATTTTAATAATTACCTTTTCTATTTTAATATCATCAGTTATTTTTACGAGATATTTTCCTTGTTCTAAAATTATTTCTCTACCATCAACGGTACTTATAGCTGGAATTTTAAACCCATTATCATATATATGAACTTCATAAATGTTATCAGTTAAATAGTCTACAGAATCCAAGGCGATTATACCTGTAATTTTAAATTCACTATCATATTTTAAAGTTACACTTCCTCTTGGAATTACCAATTCTTCATTATTGGCTGTGTCTTCTGCTGGTATTTCTATTTCATCCTCTAGATAACCATTTACAATATACTCATTATTTTCTGTCTTCTTAATATCTTCAAATTCTATTGTACTCTTTATCCATTCTACTTTATTGTCTAAATTATATTTTATTATTACTGGATTATAAAGATTTATCTCCACATTATTTACTGTATCTTCTGCTGGAATATTTAAATGTTCATTATTAGCTAAATATACTATTACTCCAGTTTCATCTTTTTGTAATATTTTTGTATATCCTACTGCTTCATACTCATCTAATGAGGATTCTCTTACCTTATATTCCCCTACAATTCTACTCCACGATTCTTTCCATTCTTTCTTTTCCGCTTGTTTTTCTGAAATTTCTACTTCGTATGTATTTTCTTCTACTGTAGGTTTTAAATAATATCCTTCAGGAGCCTTAACCTCTACAATTTCATATTTTCCTACAGGAAGGCTTTCATTAATTTCTCCATTTTCATTTGTAGTAACAACTCTTATATCCTCCCCATTTATATTTTCGATATTTCCTACTAATTCTCCATCATTATTTAAAGCATTTTCTTTTGTTACTGTTCCGTCAGCATTTGTTATAACTTTTTTTATTGTAAATTTTGAACCTGGTAACAATTCAGCTGTCCTAGAATCTTGTTTTATAATCTGTAATGAATCTTCTTTTCCATTTGTAACAGTTAATATTTGCTTATCAATTTTCTCTCTTTTTTCTTCTATTTCTACATACTTTTCTAATTTAGTATCATGAAAATACTCTGTCTCTCTTCCTTCTACAATTGATTCAGGAATATGTAAACTATCTTTTGTTTTTAATTGTATAAATTTTCTATTTTCTAATTCAATTAAATTATCTAAGCAATACACTTCTTCTGTATTATTTTCTATTGGTTCTTGTTCTACATGCATAACTTTTCCAGTTTTATCAAATTTTATTGTAGCAAAATTTTCACTTCCTAGCTCAATATCATTTCCATCTAATACATATTCCGCATTAATTGTACCACTCATAGTTGCATTAATAATATAACCGTTACTTACTTCTGTGTAATATATTATATTATCATTTAGTAAATTTATTGGCGTAGCCCATTCAACTTTATCTTCACTATTAAGTTTTATAACATACATTTGGTAACTATTTAACTGGATTAGTTCGTTATTCACAGTATTTTCTGGTTGTATAGTATATTTATCATAAACATATATAAAACTTAATGTACCAAAATCAGCTGTTATATGTTCTTCCATAAGATCATTATCACTATATAATTGATTTTTAAAACTGTCTATTAGATTTACAGCGTTTTCTACTTGGCCATTTTTTATAGTTAAATTATATGCTCCTGGTGATAATTCTATATCATCATCACCTTGATTTAGTATAATGTCATTATCAACGCTTATGTTAATTGTAACATTTGAATCTCTTTGCATTATATTACTTATAATCTCTGCATCTTTAAAATCTATAAGCCAATTTACTTTTCCTTCCGAATTAATTTGTATTAATATATTGCTTTCTAAATCCTCTTCTCCAAAAGTAATTTCTTTATTACCTGAAGTTTGTTCTGCTGGTATAGTATTTTCTCCGTATACTTGTCCTACTATAGTAATATCTCCTGTTTGTTTTGACACATAATAATTATCTAAAAAATACATATCTAAATCATATATAAAACTACAAAAATCATTAACTAGCTCCCCATCTTTTTCAAAAGCAAGTATTTCTTCATTTAAATATAAAATATAATATTTCTCTGTTTCATTTAAAATTTTTATATTAGTTTCAATATTTCTTTGGGCATTTTCATATAAATATACAATTTCTTTAATTTTATTGTTAGCATTATACCTAAAAATGTATAGTCCTGGTTTTAATTCACTAGGCTGATTATCTTCTTTATCTTGTGCTGGAACCGTGTATCTTGCAACTACTTCTACAAGTGCAATATATTCCTCTCCTGTTGTTTCTTTTATATCTAATAGATTTAATCTAGTTTCATCTTCTTTAAATTCTTTTTCCCATTCCTTATTTGTATAGAATAAAGAATAATTTCCTTTTTTGTCTAATACAATATCATATGAATTATTTTCATTTAATTTGTATCCAGTTGGTGCTACTATTTCTGTAATTCTATATTTACCTGATGGTAAGTCTAGATTTATTTCTCCATTTTCATTGCTTGTAATAATTCTATAAGCTGTGCCATCTATATTTTCTTCATTCCCAATTAGATTACCATAATAGTCCTTTGCATCTTCTATCACTTCATTATTATTTTCATCTGTAGTAATCTTTTTTATGATATATTTAGCTCCACTAAGTGAAAACTTATTATCACTACTTTTGGTTACAATGCTTAATGTTGTAACTTCTATACCATTTTTTGCATATGAAATTAATCCTAAAACTAATAATGTCACTAGAATTATTGCAAATATACTTACAATAATAAATCTAATATTCCCGAGTTGATTTAAAGTAGGTTTTTCTCTTTAGATTCACAAGCATTTTACGTCTTTTCACTTTGTATCAATCCTTTCTTATTTGCGTACTTTCCCTATTTTGATTTTACTATTTCTACAATATTTAGTAAATATATGTTTTTTATTGTCTCCTGCCTTTCTTTACGGAATACTGTTTGATAGATTTCATTAAGTTTTTATTACATTTTTTTTATAGCCGCAAATCCTAATTTAGTCAATTTATACACAGTTACTGTTTTTCCTGTATACTTGCACGTTTTTTTTGCTGTTGCCTCTACAAACCCCATTTTTTCTAATTCTGTTAATCTTGGAGCGGTTGTATTACGTTCATCTGTATTTGTTAATTTTTGCTTATATAATTCAACTGCAATTTCTTTAGCAGTTTTATTCCCTAAACATAAACTTTCTAGAATTTGTTCATATCGTATTTTTCTATTTTGATTAATCTCTTCGAAACTTTTTCTTCTAGTTAGCCAACTTATTTTCATTTGTATGTCTCCTTTAGTAATGTTTCAGATTTAGTTTTTATATAATAAAAAAAGAAGTCACATCAATTAAAATGTAACTTCCTTCTCAATATGTATATTATATATTTTTTATTCTTCCTCTGGTGCTTCAACTGGACAAACTCCTGCACATGTACCACAAGAGATACAAGCTTCTGGATCTATTACGAATTTATCATCTCCTTGTGAAATGCATCCTACTGGACATTCTGCTGCACAAGCTCCACAACTTATACATTTATCTGTTATTTTATATGCCATAATATTCACCACCTTTCAGTACTATATTTTCTAATACGTTCTCTATTTCAGTATATGTAAGTTTAAAGTGTTTATTACATATCGTCTTCTACTAATATATCATTTTTTGCTAAATTTTCAAGTTCTTCTAATTCTTTTTCATTTTCTTTTTCTTCTGGATCAATTTCCTCTGTTTCGCTTGCTTTAATTAGCTTTACATCCTCTGCCTTATATTTTTTATAATGATATCCATCATCATCTTCAAATTTTACTCTTACATTTTCTTTAAGAATTTCTACACTATCTACAGTTCCCTCTCCATCAGCTGTTTCTACGATAGAACCTACTTTTGGTAATCTTCCCACTTTTTCTTCATATGCTTCTTGTTCATATTTTAAACAACACATTAGTCTACCACATACTCCAGATATTTTAGATGGATTTAGTGACATGTTTTGTTCTTTAGCCATTTTTATAGACACTGCATCAAAGTTATTTAGAAAACTACAGCAACAAAGCTCTCTACCACATACTCCATTGCCACCCATTCTTCTAACTTCATCTCTTACTCCAATTTGTCTAAGTTCTATTCTAGTCTTAAATATAGCAGCTAAATCTTTTACTAATTCTCTAAAGTCAATTCTACCATCTGCTGTAAAATAGAATAATATTTTTGATCTATCAAATTTATATTCTACATCTATAAGCTTCATTGGTAATTTATGTTTTGCAATCTTATCTAAGGCAATCTTAAAAGCCTCTTTCTCCTTTTGTTTGTTCTCTTCATTTTGTCTTATATCTTTCTTTGTAGCAACTCTTAATACTTTTCTTAAAGGCTCTACAATCTTTTCATCAGGCATTAATTTATTAGCCATAGCTATTTTAGCAAATTCTTCACCATTTGCAGTATCAGCTATAACTGTATCCTGTAAATTTAACTTTAAGCCTGCTGGATCAAAAAAATATATTTTACCCGGCTTTTTAAATTTAATACCTACTACTTCTTTCACCATTAATCTCCTTCCACATATTCATTAGTAAATAGTCTATAGACATATCATAATTACTATTTGCTCTTAATCTTTTCTTAACTTCTTCTACTGTAAAAATACAATTTGCAAATTTAAACGAATTGTTTGAATTTGATCTAATTTTGATATCTAATAAAATATTTATATAATCTAAAATATTGTAGATATCATCTTTATTTTCATATATTATACTTGCTGAATTTATAAAGTTAACTAAATTCTCTTTATCTATTATATCAAATAATTTAGTTATTTGCTCGTATTCTGACGATTTTTCTTTAATTAATAGTGCTTTTTTTATACTTCCACCCACAGCATCTAAAAAAGAGTCATTTATATCTTTCATTTCGAACTGTTCTGTTAACACTTTTTTTACACTGTTTTTATCTAAATTATTAAAATATAATTTCATACATCTAGATTTTATAGTATTTAAAACTTTATTTTCATTTGATGTTATAAGAATTATAACAATATACTCTGGTGGCTCTTCTAATGTTTTTAATAAACAGTTTTGTGCCTCCACTGTCATAAGTTCTGCCTCATTAATTAAATACACTTTATAGTCTGAATTTATTGGCTTTTCTGCTATTTTGACTTGCATATTTCTTATTTGTTCTATTTTTATTGCGCTTCCTTCTTCGTTTATCAAATTAAAATTTGCATTATTATTTGTATTAAACTCTACACATGATTTACAAATATTGCATGGTTTATTATTTTCTGAAGTACACAAAATTGCTTTTGCAAATTCTATTGCAAGCATCTTTTTTCCTATCCCCTCTTCACCTATAAATAAATAACTATGCAATATATTTTTTGTATTTATGTTATTTGATAATATATTTTTTATATTTTCATGACCTGCAATATTTTCAAACAAGTCTATTCCCCCTACTCTTCTACTTTTCCAAATTCATTAAGTGGCCAAAATCTTATTAAGACTTTTCCTTCTATTCTTTCTAGTGGAATACATCCAAAAGCTCTACAGTCTACACTTGAGTTTCTATTATCTCCCATTGCAAATACAGTGTTTTCTGGAACTATAATATCAGAAAACATTCCCTCTGCATCATCAGTTATAATTCCCGGCTGTAAATAATCTTCTTCTAATTCTTCTTCATTTATATATACCTTACCATTTCTTATTTGTACATGGTCACCTGGCAATCCTATAACTCTTTTAATATAACTTGTCTTTCCAATTTCTAATACGTTGTAGCTAAAACTTTCAAAAATATTTCTTTCTTCATCTTCATAAATTGCTACAGGATTAGAAATATCTGTATCTTCTTCTGTTCTGTACGTAACAGTTGGAGCTTCGAAAGTAATTATATCTCCTCTTTCTGGCATTTGTTTAAATGTTCTTCCAAGTCTATTTAAAATTAATCTTTGGTTTTCTTTTAATGTAGGATACATTGATTCCTGTTTTACAACTGTTGGTGTTAGAATAAAATATTTTATTAATAAAGCTAATATAATTGCAATTACTATACAAATAATCCAGCCACCAATTTCTTTAATTATCTTTTTGTTCCTGGATATTTGATTGTTGTCTAGCTTTTCCTTCATTTAAGTTTTCTTCCTCCTTTAGGATAAATTTGTTATTTGTCTTTGTAGGTATTCTTATTACAACTTCTGTTCCTTCATTAAGTTTACTCTTTATATCTATTGTTCCATTATTTCTATCTAATATTTCTTTTGCTATAGAAAGTCCTAAACCAGTTCCACCCATTTCTCTAGTTCTGGCTTTATCTACTCTATAAAATCTTTCGAAAATTCTTTCTAAATCTTCTTCTGGAATACCTATTCCCGTATCTATAAATTTTATATATGCATCATTATATACAAATCCCACATAAATGTTAATTGTTCCATTTTCATTTGTATATTTAATACTATTTGATAGTATATTTATGATTACTCTTTCTATCCCGTCCTTTTCTGCATATACAGGTGGTACATTTGCAGTAACTAAACAATGTACTTGTAAATGTTTCTTATCTATTTCTATTTGAAGTTTCTCTTGGCATTTCTTAGCAAGTTCTCCCAAATCAAATTCTTCTTTTACTATGTTTGTCTTATTACTATCAAATCTAGAAAGAGATAATAAATCTGTTACTAATTTTGACATTCGCTTAGCTTCTGAAGATATTACACCTAAAAATTTCGTCTCTATTGCTTTATCATGGTCTGTTTCTAGCAAAGTATCTGCATATCCCATTATTGATGTTATTGGTGTTTTTAATTCATGTGATACATCTGCTACAAATTCTTTTCTCATATTATCTAATTTTACATGTTCTGTTATATCTTGTATAAGAACCATAACTCCTGCTGGTCTATCTTTTTCATCTTTTAATATTTCAAACGCTAGGTTTAAATATCTATCTTTTACTTTTACTTTTTGCTCTGATGATGTCCAATCTTCTAGGTAGATTATTTTTTCCATGTTAATTTCTATATTTACATTCTTAAAAATAGTTTCAAAATCTGTATCTTCTTCCATTATAGATAACGCTCTTGTTGCAGCTGGATTTATCAAAATAACCTTTCCTTCCATGTTAAAAGCAATTATACCATCACTCATATGTAGAAGAATTGTTTCCATTTGCTTTTTTTGTGTAGAAATCTCTGATAAATTAGTTTGCAATTTTGTTGTCATTTCCTCAAAAGTATCTGCCAAATTGTCTATCTCATTCTTATTTTTTACATGAGCATTTTTTTCCTTTGATGTTAACTTTTCTGCATTCTTTATTAATTTATTTATTGGCTTTACTACAGTTTTTGAAAGGAAAATTCCTACAATAATGCTAATTGCCCCTAATAATACTAAAGAAATCATTGATACAGTTTTTATATTATTAATTTCTTCTACTATTACATCTGTAATTTGAGCTGTGTTTAAAACTGTATTTATTGCTTCTAATGAGTTAGTAAAAAATAACCCTAACCCTATAATTATAAACATTCCTAATATAAAAAATATTAATACTATTTTTAATTGTATATTCTTTATCATTTATTACTCCTTGCTACACTAGTTTTAAGTGATTCTTATTATACTAATAAAATCGCCAGTTAAAATAGACTACATATCTGTATTTCGACCGACGATTTTTACTCATTTGCATTGTGACTTTTTCCCACAATTTATTGGATTTACTCCAATTATAACCTACTAAATATTTTGATAGTGGCTTAATTTATATTTATTTATCACCTGTAGCTATATAATAACCTACTCCTCTTTTAGTTATTAATATTTTTGGATTTGATGTATCCTCTTCTATCTTTTCTCTTATTCTTCTTACAGTAACATCTACAGTTCTAATATCACCATAATATTCATAACCCCATACTTTTTCTAGTAGAGTTTCTCTTGTTACAACTTGACCTAATTGATTTGCTAAATATTTTAATACTTCAAACTCTCTTAATGTTAAATCTATAACTTTATTTTTAACTCTTGTTTCGAATTTATCAACATCTAATTGTAAATCTCCTACAATTATTTTATTAGTATTTGCTTCTGCTTTTCCGTCTTCGTAGCTTCCTTTACCTTTTCTTAAGTTAGCTTTTATTCTTGCCATTAACTCCCTTATGCTAAAAGGTTTTGTTATATAATCATCTGCTCCTAATTCTAATCCTAATATTTTATCTATTTCTTCGCCTTTTGCACTAAGCATTATAATTGGAACATTTAAAGTATGTCTTATTCTTTTGCAAACAGATAATCCGTCCATTTTAGGAATCATAATATCTAATAATATTAAGTCAGGTGTGTTATTTAAAGCTATATCTACTGCTTTTTCCCCATCTGTTGCCTCTAAGGTATTATATCCTTCTTTTTCCAAATTATATACTAGCATATCAATTATTGGTTGTTCATCATCCACAATTAATATCGTTTTTTTATCAGTACTTGTTTCGCCTTCCACAAATGTTCCACCTTTCTTATAAAATTCCATACATAATTTATATCACAATCTTAAAATTTGTACAAGTATTTATGTGATTTTTTTCTATAATAAGCTTGCGGCTCCAATAATTCCGGCATCATTGCCTAAACTAGCAAGAACTATATTTATTTCTTTTCTTGAATTAAATAATAAGCCTTTTTCTTGAATTGCCTTTTTTAACCTTGGAATAATTAGATCCCCAATATAAACAAAACTTCCACCAATACATATAATTTCTGGTTCAAATATATTTATTAAATTTGCTATTCCTATTGCCAAATATTGTACATATTCTTCTATAAGTGGCTTTATTCTTAAATCATCTATATGTTTTCTGATTTCATTTACAATATTTGCCCCTGTCTCGTTCTCGTTTAATTCTAATGTTTCTGATATTTCTCTTTTTAAAACTTTCATAGAGCAATATGATTCGAAACAGCCTTTACTTCCGCATTTACATTCTCTACCATCTTTTTGTATTATCATATGTCCAAATTCCATTCCAGATTTATACCTAGGTTCTACTAATTTATTATTTATGAACGCTGCTCCACCTATTCCTGTTCCTAAACATAAATATATATTATCCTGTGCTGATTTTGTGCTTCCATACATACTTTCTGCAATACCAGCACACTTAGCATCATTTTTTATTTTTACTTCTAATCCAAATTCTTTATTTAAAATTTTTGCTATATCTAGTTTTTCTACACCTAAATTTACAACATTATATATACAATTATTTTCTATCGTTCCTGGTGATGCAATCCCTATATACCCAAGTTCTTTAGTCTCTATGTCTTGCTCTTTTAAAATCACTTTAATAAAATTTGTAATTGTATTTATAATCATTTTCTCTATGTTTTTCTTGTCTTTTTCTGTAATATCTACTTCTTTTTTATTTATTATTTTACCACTTGAACCTACAAGACCTACTCCTATATGACTTCCACCTATATCTATTCCTATATTCATACTTCCACTCTCCCTATGTTTTTAGTACTTTTATACAATTATACTATATATTAAAACTAGTATATCTGCTATACATAAATAAAAACCTATTGGTAATTTTGCAAGTACTTTAGCATTCTGCTTTTTAATTACTCTTCTTTTTCTTATTGTAGAAATTTTTCCAATTAAAATATATAATCCAATAACTAATAACGTATATATAACTGTTACCGCAAAAATATATTTATCTGTAAATATTGCCATATACATACAAAGCATTAAAATTTGTAACACATATAATGACTCACCTTTTTTTCTTATAATAACTGTATCCATTATTAATAATATAACAAATATTACTAAATAAATTAAATACTCAATTAAATGATAGTTATTATTAACATATAAATAAATTATCTGTATTGCTTCTACAATAAAACCTACAAGTAAGATCTTTTTAGAAATTTTATGCTCTTTTTTATCTATAATTGCAATACCTATTAAAACTAATAAATATATTATACTAAATATAAAATTAATCATTTTTTTCTCCTAACATTTTTTTAGGCATATACTAATGTATATGCCTATTCTATCATATAAATATTTTATTTACAATTTTAAGTTATAGCCTAAACTACTATATTTTTAGTTTACATCTTTTACTTTTAAGTTTTGTGTATCTATTGTAACTACATATTTATCTCCATTGTTTGTAACATATTCTACAGAGCTTCCATCTGCTCCTTCTTTAAAGTTTGAAGATTTATCTATTGCTTTTACAACTGCATCTATAACATCTGGATTTGTATTTGTTTGTACTAATCCATTAACATTCATTTCAGATTGTTCTTGTTCTTTCTCTACTACTTTTAATGCCATTGTTACAATATCCTTAGCATATGCTTTATCTCTTTCTGCCTCTAGTGCATTATCTTTTCCTGTTAATCCATCTTGACCAAATACTAAATATACTATAGCTCCTGCTAAACATAGTAATACAATTATTGTTATTATTAAAACTACTAATGTTATTCCCTTTTCTTCTCTTACCTTATTTAACATATAAACGACTCCCTTCTTTTGTATATATATTGCGCGTAACCCTTTTGCAGTTTTCTTTTAACAATATTTTATCTGTTTATATAAAAAAGTCAAGGTATTTAATTTAAACATAATAATAATGTAATATTTACGTAATATTATATTTACCTTACGCCTCCAGCACCTTATATTTTTTTTAACATTGTTATAAAAAAGCCATCATGTTTTTGACTTGGTAAAAATTGAACCATATTATTAGTAGTTATTTTAGAAAATTCTTTTGGTATTTGTTTATCTATATCTACTATTTCAAAGTTTTCATCTTTTATAAATTTTTCTATTATTGCATCATTTTCCTCTTTTAACATACTACAAGTAGAATATACTAAAGTTCCATTTTTCTTTAAATATTTAGAACATGTTTTTAGTATATTAAATTGAATATCAGAAATTTCTTTTATATTATTTTCTTGTCTATTCCATTTTATATCTGGCTTTCTTCTTATTACTCCTAACCCTAGGCATGGTACATCAAGTAAAATCTTATCAAATCTTTCTACATAGTCTTCTTTTAATTTTGTTGCATCATGTACTTCTGTTTGTATAATATTAATTCCTAATCTTTTAGCATTTTGCTTAACTTGTTTTAGTCTTTCTTCGTAAATATCCCATGCTACGATATTTCCTTGGTTGCACATTAGTTCTGCTAAATAAGTGGTTTTTCCACCAGGAGCACTACATGCATCTAAAACCATCTCTCCTTCTTTTGGTGCTAAAATGAAACTACTTAATCCTGCTGCCTCATCTTGAATAGTTATATTGCCTTCTATATATTCTTTAGTTTTTGTAATATTTTTTGTGCCTGTAATAACTCTAAAATCTTCTAAAATTCCTTTTTCTCCAAGTTCAATTTTATCTTTTAACCTATTCAATCTTACCGAAATGTTGGGTCTTAAATTTAAATTTTGGCAAATATTTGCTGCTTCTTCATTGCCATATTCATCACAAAATTTTTTTACTATCCATTCTGGCATTGAATATTTTAAGCTTATTCTTGTTATACTATTAGTTATAGTATTAATTTCTTCATAATCACTTTTCTCTATTTTTCTTAAAATTGCATTAACCAATCCAACTGACTTAAAATTATACTTTTTGCATAAATTAACACTTTCATTTACAGCTGCAGATTTTGGAACTTTATCTAAAAATAATATTTGATAGCTACCTAAATATAAGATATTTTTTACCCAGTCAGACATTTTCTTTAATTTTATTTTTGAATATTTTTGAATTATATATTCTAATGTTAGTTTCCAAGTTACAACACCATACACTAATTCAGATATGAAATTTATGTCTAATTTACTTAGTTTTTCTCGATTTTCATTTATATATTTATCTAACACTATATTTGAATATGCTTGTTTTGTATTTATTTCATATAAACTTTTTAACGCAATATTACGTGCAAAATCAATTCTCATTATATATATTCCTTTCACTTTGTGGTTTTCGGGATTTAAGGAACGTCCCCAAGTCTTTTTATATTATATCATCCATCTGTATAAAATTAAATTAAATGGAAAAAATATTAGTAATTTTATTTATAGGAGGTATTGTAATGACTGTAGAAAAACACATTCGTGTTAGAGGTTCTTCTAACATATCTTGGAAAGATGCTATTGTACAAACTATTAGTGAAGCTTCAAAAACAATAAATTATATATCCGAGGTTAAGGTAATTGACCAAACAGCAAATATTCAAGATGGTAAAATTACTGAATATTTTGCTGAAATAGAACTTACATTTTATATAGATCATTCTAATATGTAGAAAGGAGTATTTATGCAACCTATCGAGACACAAAAAAAATACCAAGAATATGTAGATAAAAAATCCCCTAATTCCCCAATATTAAAGAATTGTTTTAATGCATTCTGGGTTGGAGGTTTAATTTGTACTTTTGGTCAAATTATCTCACTTATATGTAAAGCACGTGGCTTTGATGAAGCAACTTCTGGAACTATAGTTTCTATCATTTTAATAGCAATTAGTGCCTTTTTAACAGGATTAAATATGTTTAATAAAATAGGAAAATTTGCAGGTGCAGGTTCTTTAGTTCCTATTACTGGTTTTGCTAACTCTATTGTTGCACCTTCAATAGAATTCAAATCTGAAGGTTATGTTATGGGTGTTGGTAGTAAAATGTTTACCATTGCTGGACCTGTATTAGTTTTTGGTATTTGTACTTCTATTATTGTTGGTATTGTATATCTAATTTTTAATACCCAAGGTATTACTTTAGCATAAGGAGATGATTTTTTGGAGAAATTAGGAAAACAAACTATTAAATTTGCTAAGCCTCCTACTATTTTAGATACAGCAAGTATTGTTGGTCCGAAAGAAGCAGAAGGGCCTCTTGCTAAGTATTTTGATAAATGCTTAGAAGACGAGTTTTGGGGTGAAAAAACTTGGGAAAAAGCTGAAAGTAAAATATTAAAAGAAACAGTCTATTCTGCAGTAAAAAAATCTAATCTTCCAATCTCTAGTATAGACTACTGTTTTGCTGGTGATTTATTAAATCAATGTATTTCTTCTAGCTTTGGTTTACGAGATTCGAATATACCATTTATAGGCATATTCGGTGCATGCTCTACTTTTGTTGAAGGCTTAGGATTAGGTTCTGTATTTATTGATGGCGGTGCTGCTGATAATGTTATTTGTGCTGCTTCTAGCCATTTCTGTAGTGCAGAAAAACAATTTAGATTTCCATTGGAACTTGGAAACCAGAGACCACAATCTTCACAATGGACTGTTACCGGTTCTGGTGCTGCAATTCTATCTTCTGCTGGAACAGGTCCTTTTGTAACACATTTTACTCCTGGTAGAATTATAGATATGGGAATTAAAGATGGTAATAATATGGGAGCAGCAATGGCACCTGCTGCTTTAGATACTTTAATTACACATTTTAGTGATACTGGTCGAAATCCAAGTTATTATGATGCAATAATAACAGGTGACCTTGGACATGTCGGAAAAGAGATCTTAATTGAACTTGCACAAACTAAAGGATTCAATATAAAATCTAACTATAATGATTGTGGAGTTTTAATTTTTGATAAAGCAACCCAAGACACACATGCTGGTGGAAGTGGCTGTGCTTGCTGTGGTACAGTATTCTCTGGTTATTTATTTAATATGTTGAAAACTAAAAAGTATAAAAAAATATTATTAATCGCAACTGGAGCATTAATGAATTCAACTTCTACCCAACAAGGTGAAAGTATTCCTGGAATTGCACACGCTGTTAGCATAGAAATTTAGTAATATAGCTTTAGGTACATTCCTTTTTTCCTATATTTATAATCAATCTATTAGCTTAGTTGCCAATCCTCAAAAAAATAGAGATTTCGTATAAAGCAAAATCTCTATTTTTTGAATTTAAATATTTTTTTCATATAATCCAAAAACTTCTCATACCACTTCTTTTCTGGTATTACTGCTATTCCTGTTTTTATTTTTTCTTCTATCTTTTTATTCTTAAATACTTCATCATAGTTAATTTTTATCTTGTTCTTTTCTAATTCATACTCATCTTGTTTTTCTTTTATTAAAATCTGTTCTCTTTGAAAATCAGTCGCCCAATAATCTCTAAAAAAATTAGCAAGTATATCTTTTGTTTCTTCCATTAAATTTTGTTCTTCAAAAGGAACACTTTTATTAATTTTAAAGATATACTCTTTATCTGCACATTTTTCCAAAGTATACATTATATCTTTTGGAACTTTTTCTAAATCCTCTTTTGGAATATATTTTAAAATTTCTAATACTTCTACATATGCTTTAGAATAATTATTATTCATTTCTTGATTGTTCTCCCTCCAAAACTTTAGTCTTATCATTTGTAAGTTCTTGCATTGCAGCTCTTTTATTTTGTAGAGACCTATGTACTGTTGTTTTACCTATTTTTTGTACAGATATACTATATTCTTCTCTAGTTTGTTCATATTCTTTCATGTCTACTACTATTTTCTTTCCTCTATTAGCAAGTTCTATCCTTTTTCTTGTTAAGTCTGTATCTCTTTTAGACAAAACGTCATCCATCATTTTATAAAATGGTAATTCAGCATATTCGCTTACAGTTGCATTTAACCTCTCAAAATTTTCTTTTCCAACCAATTCTGTTATTCCATCTCTGGTAGGTAACATCATTCCATCAATCATTTCTTCTCTATATTCTTGTTGAAAATTTTTAGTTACAACATTATAACGCTCGTACGAAGTAGACCCAGTTTCTTTAGCAAGTTTTTGGTCTCCATACAAATATATTCCCTTTTCATGTAATCTTCTGGTAACTTCTATTGCTAATTCTTGATGTATATTTTCAGAAAATAATTCATATCTTCTTTTTTGCTCGTTTGGATTTCCTTGCCTATCGTCTACAATAAGTTCATCTTCATTTTTGCATATTGGTTCTACTACTTCATCAAAACCAAATTTAAAATATATTTCATCTTTCGAAAGTTGTTTCATGCTTGATTCTACAGTGTGTAATAATTCATGTATTATCTGCACATCTTTATACTCTGGTAAAATTTTTACTAGTGGCAAATGAACTATATTAAATAAACTATAGTTTCCATCAGCATCTTGTCTAACATTTGGAACTATACATGTAACACCATTTTCGACAAATTCTTTACAAAAATTATCTTGTATTTTTATTCCTTGTGCTAATATATTTCTTTTACAAGCCTCGTAATTTCCCGTATTTAAAAAGAACTCCATATCCATTTCTTTGTCACATTCTTTTTTTATTGTATATAATGTTTCTACCAGCTCTTTGTCGGGTAATAATTTCTTTGCTTCTTCACTATTTTCATAATCTTCATAATTATTACCTAAATCTAGTCCTTTGGCTTTAAAATACTTTACCCTATCTGATTTTACTAGATGAGAGTCAAAATTATCTTTGGCTAATTTTTCTTCCGCATCTTCTGAAAAAGCCAAAATTAGAGGTTCTCCATACCTTGCAATATATATTCCATCTTTATCTACTTCTTGTGTAAATCTATAATCAGAAGTATAGTTTTTAGCTAATGCTTCTTCTATTTTAGCCCCAAGTTCTTTATCGCAATAAGGCAGTATTTGCGTTGCATATTCCGTCATATATTTATATTTTAATTCTTGCTCATATTTTTTAACTTTTTCTAAATATTCTATGTAATCTTTATTATCTTCATTAAATTGATTATACTCGTTCTTACACTCAGCGGCTACTTTGTATATATCCATTACTCTATTTAAACATTCTTGACCTTGCTTAGTTTGTATAACTTCATCATAATTTTCTGGCGAGATTTCTAATCCCATAGCTTTTAAAATTTCACATCTATTAGATTTATGCATTCTGTTTGCATAGTCGTTTTCTGAATTTATTAATTTATCATCAAAAGAAAAAATTTTTCCATAATCAATAAAATTAGAAGTTCCGAAATATTGTTTTAAAACTTCTTTATGTTCCTCTGACAAAGCAAAAGTTCCTCTTTTATACACTTCATCTTCGGTTTCTTTTGAAATGTCCATTCCTATATTTCGTAAAAATTTTACTGATAGCATTGATACAAAATGACTTTTTTTTGTATTATAATCATTTTGGACATCATTAGCTGTAACATATGAATTTATATATAAATTATTTAATCTATCTTCTATTTGAGCTCTATGTCTTTCGCCATAAACTTCTACTATTGTATCAATTATTTTTGGTCGTAATTCTTCTATTTGGAATTGATATCTCTTAAAAACTTCACTTTCAATCATCTTTTGCATCCTTTAAAAATTAATTTTTTAAATAATTCTATCATAACTTTTTTTAATATTCAATATTGTAAAATTGTATAAAATTATTATTTCATGCACAAAATACTAATATAAGATTAATCGGGATTTAGGGACGTTCTTTTTTTCCAAATAGTAAAAAAGGAATAACCCTAAATCCATATGGAGGAGATTGCATGAGTAATATTGATTGGTCAAGTGTTTTTGAATGTTCTACACTTTTAAAGGCTTTTGTTGTTGGTGGGCTTATATGTGTAATAGGTCAAATTTTAATTGATAAAACTAAATTAACTTCTGCTAGAATATTAGTTACATTTGTAACTGCAGGTGTTATATTAGGTGGGCTTGGCCTATATAAATATTTAGTTGATTTTGCAGGTGCTGGTGCAACTGTTCCTCTTACCGGATTTGGATATAATTTAGCAAAAGGTGCTATTGAAGGAGTAAAATCAGCAGGTCTTTTAGGAGCATTTACTGGAGGTATAAAAAATGCAGCAGGTGGTATTGCTGCAGCAATATTCTTTGGTTATTTAGCTTCATTAATTGCAAAACCAAAAATGAAAAAGCAATAAAGATAAACTCTTTATTGCTTTAAAATTTTTAGGAATGCTAATTTACTTAGCACATTTCTTAAGTCTTCTGACAAACTAAAATTTTTATATATTTTATCATGTACAATATCTTGTGCAACTTTCATTTGCTTTGTTTTTATTTGTATCTCTAGAGGAATATTTTTTTCAACTAAATAATTTAAGTGTATACTCTTATATCCATTTTTAGGATTTTTTATATAGTCTTCCTCTAGACAGTTTCCTAAATCATTTTTTACTTTATTTTTAATTTTATAAACATCTTCTACAGTATCAGTAATAATCATATATCCAATAAAATCACTTATTTGATTTGCAGAAACAAAATTTCTAACTTTCATTTTATCTAGTGCTGATTGCTTTTCTTTAACCCTAGATAATATTTCTACATTGTTATTGCCAATTATATTTTTTAATTTATCTAAGTATTTATTACATATATTATTTTGATTTATATAATCTATAATTGACAAAATTTTTTGATCTTCTGCCATAAAAATATTCCCCCCTTTCTATTATATAATATGCATTTTTATGCACAAAAATACTAGTTTTTAACAAACTAGTATCTTAGAATTTATCTTATTATGCTTTTTTTGCAATTTCAGCAATTTCTGTGAATGCTTTTGGATCTGTTATAGCAATATCTGCTAACATTTTTCTATTAATTGTTACATTAGCTTTCTTTAATCCAGCTATTAATTTGCTATAAGAAATTCCATTCATTCTTGCAGCTGCATTTATTCTTGCTATCCATAATTTTCTAAAATTACTCTTTTTATCTTTTCTAGCTATATATGCATACATTCCAGATTTCATGACAGCTTGTTTAGCCATTCTAAATCTGTATCTTTTTGCACCAAAATATCCTTTTGCTTGTTTTAATACTTTTTTATGTTTTTTACGAGTAATTCTTGCTGTTTTTACTCTTGCCATTTTCTATTCCTCCTCATTCTTCGTTCTTTTTTATTAACCATAAGGTAATAATTTTTTGATTCCTTCAACACATGTTTTGTCTGCATAAGAATTTTGTTTTCTAGACATTTTTTGTCTACTTGTTTTTGTAGATAATCTGTGTCTTGCGTTTGCAGATGTTCTTTTTACTTTTCCTTTTGCTGTAAAACCATATCTTTTGCTTGCAGCTTTATTTGTTTTTAATTTTGGCATTTTAATTGCTCCTTTCTATTTATGCTTTTTTTGATAAAATTACAAACATATTTCTACCTTCTAATAAAGGTTTCTTTTCTGGAGATGCTATATCACTTAATTCTTTTATAAACTTGTTAATAACTGCTTCTCCTAATTTAACATTATTAACTTCTCTTCCTCTAAATCTAACTGTTATTTTTACTTTTGCTCCATCTTCTATGAATTTTCTTGCATTTTTAGATTTAAAGCCAAAATCATGTTCTTCAATATTAGGTGTTACTCTAATTTCTTTTAATTCGAATACTTTTTGTTTCTTTTTAGCTTCTTTTTCCCTTTTTGCTTGCTCGAATTTATATTTACCATAATTCATAATTTTGCAAACAGGTGGTACTGTATTTGGAGAAACTAAAGCTACATCCAAATTCTTTTCTGAAGCAATGTTAAGTGCTTCGTTAAGTGACATTACTCCTAATTTTTCACCATTTTCGTCTATTAAATTGACTTCTTTGGCTCTAATTTTTTCGTTAATAGGTAAATCCTGTTTTATTCTAAAACACCTCCATATATTTTCGTCTAATTTTATTTTAGACAATAAAAAAAATGAATTAACTTAAAGACGCAAGTTAACCCACTTAAATAATTATAATATACATATTTATATTTAATTATTTACCTTTCTATCTTTATAGACAAGGTGGAAGTGGTTACCTTCTTCTTTAATCGCTTATATATAATAACATGTTTTTTTATTATTGTCAACAAAAAAATTAAAAAACCTAACTTAGGCTTTTTAATTTATTTTATTTCCTATTGAATTTCTTTTTTATATTCTTCTCCAGATTTAAACAAGATTTTCTTTATAGCTTGCCATATTAGTTGGAATTTATTTTTTCTTTCAGCTGGCAAGCCTACTATTTCTTGTTCATCACTTTCTTCTATAATTCCTTTTTCTAGTTCATTATATTTACTTTCTAGTTTATTCATAGTCTTAATGTAATATTCATTAAATGTGTCAATTCCATCAACATATCCTACTAAATCTTTGTAATTATATAATGATCTCCTATAATTCTCCACTTCTTCTAGATTTGTAATTCTTTCAAAAGCTGTATTAAAATACGAAGTAATTATTAAATTTTGTGATTCCATAAATGTGCTTTGAATATTATTCCTTATTTTTAGTCTTTTTTTATTAAGTCCGGAGTTCAAATTATCTGCAAGTTCCATTTTATTATTTAATTTTAATAGATCTTCTTCAAGTTTTAATATCTTATCAAAATTCTTTTCTAATGTATAAAATGTATCTTCTGAAGTTTTTTCTATAAAAGCTTCTTTAAAATTATTATTACTATTAAAAGTACTGTCAAAAAGTACGTCTTCTCCTGTTACATATGCCATTTGTGCAATCAAATTGCATATTAATGGATAGCAAGTAGGACTAATTGTATCAAAAGAAATTCCATAATATTTTACATTATCTTTTGGCTCTTTTGTTGCCTTAGCAGTTGCATATTGTACTGCTGCTTCATTTAACGCTAATCCATGAACTTTATATTGTGTTAAATCACATAACCCTAGTCTTAATAGAAAACTTGTTTTATCTTTTCTCTCTTGTAGATAATGAATACATTCATGAATAGCATAATTTTCGATTTTATCTATAGGGACTTCTTGGTTAAAATAAATTGAAGTGTTTTTGTAAAAATAATTAGCTTCTGAAAAGCCCTTTGGCACTTCTGCATAGTACATCTTTAATTGAGAAAGTTTTATAAATACTTCCCCTAATTTAAAGTCAAGCTCAGGGAATGCAGCCACAATCTTTTGAGCAACATTCTTTGCAATAGTATTAACTTTTATTTTATCAAGTTCTTCTGTAACTTTGATTCCTTCTTTTCTTAAATTCGATTCAATCCCCATATCTATTCTCCTTGGTATACCTATAGATAATTATATTATACTACATTAGTCAAAAAGTTCTATAACATTATTGTTAAAAAAACATTACAGCCATGTTACAAAACATAACTGTAATGTTCCTTATTAACCAATTACTATATTATAAATTTTATTTTTAACATATATTTCTTTTATTATTTTCTTTCCTTCTATTTGATTTGCAATTGCCTCTTTAGCTTTTTGTTTAACTACATCTTCATCTTCGTCTTTTTTAATAGTAATTGTTGCTCTAACTTTTCCTTTTATTTGTACAGGAATTTCTATTTCATCTTCTATAGTTTTAGCTTCATCATATGTTGGCCAAGCTTTATATGCTAGCTCTTCTTTACCACCTATTTTTTTGTATAACTCTTCTGTCATATGTGGTGCAAATGGATTTAATAATTGTAAAAATGTTGCAAGTTCAGCTTTATTAATTTGTTTTTCTTTATAGAATTCATTTACCATTGTCATAAATGTAGCAATAGATGTATTAAATTTCATTTCTTCTATATCTGATGAAACTTTCTTTATTGCTTTATGCATCATCTTCTCAAATTTTTCTGAATATTCATCTCCATCTACCAAGAAGTCTTGCATATTCCATACTCTATCTAAGAACTTCATACAACCTCTAATACTTTCCATAGACCATGGTGCTGTTTGGTCAAAAGGTCCCATAAACATTTCATAAACTCTGAATGCATCTGCTCCAAATTCATCTACTATTTCGTCCGGATTTATTACATTTCCTTTTGATTTAGACATTTTTTCGCCATTACTTCCTAGTATCATTCCATGAGATGTACGTTTTGCATATGGTTCTTTTGTTGGTACTACGCCAATATCATATAAGAATTTATGCCAAAATCTTGAATATAATAAGTGTAATGTAGTATGTTCCATACCACCATTATACCAGTCTACTGGTGACCAATATTCTAATGCTTCTTTTGAAGCTAAAGCTTTATCATTATGAGGATCCATATATCTTAGGTAATACCATGATGAACCAGCCCATTGTGGCATTGTATCTGTTTCTCTTCTTGCTTTTCCACCGCAATGTGGACATGTAGTATTAATCCATTCTTCATGTTTTGCAAGTGGAGATTCTCCATTTTCTCCTGGCTCATAATCTTCAACATCTGGTAATTTTAATGGTAATTCTTCTTCTGGAATTGGAACCCAACCACATTTTTCGCAATATACCATTGGTATTGGTTCTCCCCAATAACGTTGTCTAGAAAATACCCAATCACGAAGTTTGTAATTTACTTTTCTTTCTCCTAATTTGTGTTCTTCTATATATTCTATTGCTTTGTTTATAGCATCTTTAGATTCTAATCCATTTAAGAAATCTGAATTTATTGCAATTCCATTATTAACATCTGTAAAAGCCTCTTCTAACTCTTTTGATTCGCTTGTTGCATTTTTATCTTTTATAACTTGTTTAATTGGTAAATTAAACTTTTTAGCAAATTCAAAATCTCTTGTATCATGTGCTGGAACAGCCATTATTGCACCTGTTCCATATGTTATTAATACATAGTCGGAAATCCAAATTGGTATTTCTTCGTTTGTTAATGGGTTTACAGCTTTTATTCCTTTTATTTCTACACCTGTTTTTTCTTTATTTAGTTCTGCTCTTTCAAAATCTGATTTTAAAGCTGCTTTTCTCTTATATTCTTCTACTTCTTCAAGATTTGTAATTCTGTCTTTATATTTTTCTATTAATTTATGTTCTGGAGCTATAACCATATATGTTGCACCAAATATTGTGTCAGGTCTAGTTGTATAAATAAGAAGATTATCATCTGTTCCGCTTATTTTAAAGTTAACCTCTGCTCCTTCGCTTCTACCAATCCAATTAATTTGTTGAGCTTTAATTTTGTCTAAGAAATTAACATCGTCTAAGTCATCTATTAATCTTTGTGCATATTTTGTAATTCTTAGCATCCATTGGCTCTTTTCTTTTTGAACTACTGGACTTCCACATCTTTCACAAACACCGTTTACAACTTCTTCGTTAGCAAGTCCAACTTTACAACCTGTACAGAAGTTAATTGGCATAGTTGCTTTATATGCTAGTCCATGTTTATATAATTGAACAAAAATCCATTGAGTCCATTTATAGTAATTAGGATCTGTTGTATTTACTTCTCTTGACCAATCAAAAGAAAAACCAATAGATTTTAATTGTTCTCTAAAATGATTTATATTCTTTTCTGTTGTTATTTTAGGATGAACATGATTTTTTATTGCATAGTTTTCTGCTGGAAGACCAAACGCATCAAAACCAATTGGGAATAACACATTATATCCTTGCATTCTTTTTTTTCTTGCAATAATATCAAGTGCTGTATAACTTCTTGGATGTCCAACATGCAGACCTTGTCCTGATGGATAAGGAAATTCTATTAATCCAAACCATTTTTCTTTTGAATAATCATTTTTTGCATTAAAGGTACCTTCTGCATACCATTTATCTTGCCATTTTTTCTCTACCTCTTTAAAATTGTACATAACCTTCATCCCTTCGTTCTTCGTGTTTGCAAGCATTATATATCAAAAAATGGAAAAAGTAAACATATTTAGGTACATGTATATAATAAAAGTGGCTTCGCCACATGTACAGATTGCCCCGCAATCGCACGGTCATAGATAACTTAACTTTGTTGCTTTAGAAAATCTAACGATTTTTCCTATGCAATAAAAACCAGAAAAGCAACTCTTAATTATGTCAATACAAAAAACTTTAATGTATAAAATCAAACCATTTTTTAACTACTTATTAATTTATAAATCTAAAATCATTGCTGTTTCATCTTTTGTAAATCCAAGCCTTGAATAAATTCTAATTGCATTTTCTTTACTTGAATTAAGTTTTATTCTAGTTATTCCTTCTTCTTTTATTGCATTAATGCTTTTATCTAATAGTTCTTTCATAATACCTTGTCCCCTATACTCTTGCTTTGTATAGGCGCTACATAAATAAGCAATTTTCCCAGAATGATTATTAAGTGATGGGAAACCATTCCACACATTATATCCACATATAGCAACAATTTCATTATTTTCAAAAACTCCAAGCATAAACAAATCTTTGTCTAAATTTTCATTTATGTAGTCCTTAGTATATTCTATTATGTGTTTTTCTTCTTCATTTAAACATTCGTGATATTCTTTTTGTTGTTCTATTCTTAAATTTAATAGTTCTGGAATATCATCTTTTCTTAGTCTTCTGATTTTCATTATTCTTCTCCTAATAAATATTTTTGTATTTCCTCTGAGGCATTTCTTCCAGAACGTGCAGCCCAAGCAACAGTTGCTTTAGTTCCTATTAAATCTCCTCCAGCAAAAACTCCTTTTCTAGATGTCATATATTTTTCATCTACTTTTATATTTCCATACTCAGTTGTTTCTAGTCCTGTTTTTTCTACAATTTCCTTATTTGCTTTAGAACCAACAGCCATTACAATATAATCCATATCTAATGTATAGTTAGAGCCATCTATATTCACAGGAACTAATCTTTTTTCTCCTTCTTTTTGTACAAGCTCTGTTTTTATACATTCTAATTTTTCTACTTTTTCATTTCCTATTATTTTAACAATATTATTTTGGAATAAAAATTCTACTCCTTCTTTCATTGCTTCTTCTACTTCGTAATCTTCTGCTGGCATTTGCTCTCTTGCCCTTCTATATATTACATATACGTTTTTGGCACCTAATCTTTTTATGGTCCTTGCAGCATCCATTGCTACATTTCCACCACCACTTATAGCAACAGATTTACCTGTATAATTCGGATGAATTCCCGTTTCTAATAGTTCATTTCCACCATATACACCATCTAAATCTTCACCTGGTATATTCATTTTTGATGATACATTTGCTCCAAAACTTAAATATACAGCATCATATTGCTTTTCTATATCTACTAATTCATAATCTTTTCCTAAAGTTTGATTACATTTTACTTCTATTCCTAAACTTAGTATTTTTTCTACTGTTTTATCTATAACTTCTCTTGGTAGTCTAAAATCTGGAATACCATATCTTGTAATTCCACCAAGCTTTGGTTGTTTTTCATAAATTGTAACTTTAGCGCCATTCATACTTAAAAATGCTGCACATGTAAGACCAGAAGGACCCCCACCAATTACTGCAACTTTCTTTCCTTCTAGTTTATTAGTTATTTCTATTTTATAATTATTTTGTAAAGCATTATCAAAAACATAAGTTTCTAAATTCCCAATATTTATTGGCTCAGACTTAATTCCTCTTACACAACTACCCATACATTGTTTAAAGTGAGGGCAAACTCTTCCACATATTGCACCTAAAACTGTAGTTTGAGTTAAAATTTTAAAAGCTTCTTCTAAATTATTTTCTTTTACTTGCTTTATAAAACTTGGAATATCATTTCCTAATGGGCATGCTTTTTGACATGGTTTAACTTTACAATTTAAACATCTATTCGCTTCATCTATTATATTTTCCACTTTATCCTCCTATCGGGATTTTTTGTCCTTCCTCGGGATTTTGGGGACGTTCTTTAAATCCCTATTTTGTATTTTAAATATTCTCTAGCTAAATTATATATTCGAAAAATAACTTAATATCGCTATAAGTTCCGCTGAAGAATGTATTTCTCCATTTCTATATAATTCTTTTAGTTCATCTACAGATATTTTATGTACTTTTATATCTTCTGTAGGATCTAAATGTCTATGTGTTTTTGTTAATTTTTTTGCTTTAAAAATATATACTTTTTCATCTGAATACCCTACTGCTGGATATTCATATATTATTTGTTCAATTTCTCCTGCTCTGTATCCAGTTTCTTCTTCTAATTCTCTTATTGCTGCTTCTGCTGGGTCTTCGCCTGCTTCTATTAGACCTGCTGGAAATGCTAATATACTTTTTCCAATTGGTGTTCTTATTTCTTCTATCATTATTAATGTATCTTCATCTAAAAATGGCATTATAACAGCACCATTTCCTGCTTTTATATGTTCACGATATACTTCTTTGTTATCTCTTTTATTGTAATACTTTTCTATTTTTACTTTTACTCTTCTTCCATTAAAAGCTTCTTCTTCACTTATTTTTTCATAGTCCATATCTTTAAAATATTTTTCCATTTTAGCCTCCAATATTTGTTTTGCTTCATATATTTTCAAAAAACATTAATCATCATTTTAGGAATTTTTAAGCCACCTCAGAAATTTTTGATTTCACATATATCTGTGCTACGAAATCAAAGATTTCAACCATAGATTAATTTCGTGTAGGTGAGTCATAGTTGACAAAGTCAACAGAACGTCTCTAAATCCCTATTTTTAGTTCTTCACACATTGCAATTACTTTTTTGAAATCACGCCAAAAGTCTATCTTTTTGTTTTCGTCTCTTAATAGTGCTGCTGGGTGCCATGTTGGCATATACATTATTCCTTTCTTTTCTATCCAATGTCCTCTGCTTGCTGTTATTTTATATTCTTTTCCTAATATATTCTGAAGTGCAGTACTTCCCATAAGTACTATTATTTGTGGCTTTACCAGTATAACTTGATTTCTTAAATAGTCCAAGCATGCTTTCGCTTCATCTTCTTCGGGAACTCTATTATTTGGTGGCCTACATTTTACTATATTTGCTATATATAATTTTTTTCTGTCTATTCCTAAGCCTTCAAATGCTTTATTCATTAATTGTCCTGCTTTGCCTACAAAAGGTACTCCTTGCTTATCTTCATCTGCTCCTGGTCCTTCACCTATTAGCATTACATTTGCATTTTTATTTCCATCTGCAAATACTATATTAGTTCTATTAGTACATAATTTGCACTTTTTACAACCTATTATTGATTTTTCTAAATCATCCCAATTGTCGTACAATTCTTACACCTCTTTATGCTATTTTACACACTCTTCTAATAATTTTATCTTTACTTCATCATCTGTATCTATTCTTACTTTAACACCAATTGGTATAACTGTCTTTGGATCTATATGTCCAAAATTATCTGATTGAATTATTGGGAAATCATATTCATTTCCTATTGTATCTTTTAAAACTTGTGCAAGTGTTATTCCGGATTCATGCTCATATCCACCAAGCCATATTCCTTTAATTTTATTAAATACATCATTTTGTTTCATCCTATAAAAATATGAACTTACTGCTTCAGGTGGAGATTCTAACCAAAATTCTTCTAAAAATAGAATTTTATTGGTAATGTCTACATTATATTTTCCTGTTATTAAATTAGACATAATGCTTAAGTTTCCACCAATCATAATCCCTTCTGCTTGCCCTGGATTAATTACTCTATACTCATCATTTTTTGTTCCTAATTCTAAACTCCCATCTTGAAATCTTTTTATAATTTCTTTATAACAATATTCTGTTTCGCAAGCTGAAAGTCCTTTAAAGGTTTGACCAGAAAAAGTAACTAATCCTGTTTTTTCATATATCATATTTGCTATTGCTGTAGTATCACTATATCCACATAAAATTTTTGGATTCTTTTTAATTAATTCATAATCAATTAAATCAAAAATAGAATTAGAATTAAATCCACCTTTTGCACACCAAACCATTTTTACTTCATCATCTGCAAACATTCTATTTAGGTCTTCAGCCTTTTGCTCTACTGTTGCACCATATCCTGTTGGATTTGCAAATAAATTCTTTCCTATCTTTAATTTATATCCCGAACCTTCCATTAATAAGATTGACTTATTAAACTCTTCTAGATTTTTCTCTGTTACACTATCCGAAGGTGCAATTATTCCTAATGTGTCGCCTTTTTGTAGCCTAGCTGGTATCATGTGTTTTTCTCCCTTCTGAACTTTAGATGAACTTTAGGAACGGAGCTTAAAGTTTAAAGTTTAAATTTTATGTTAAACAACTTTTTATTCCTATGCCTAAAATTCATCTTATTTTATAGTCAAATCGGGATTTAAGGAACGTCCCAAAAATCCCTATTTAAGCATTACGATATTCATATTCCTATCTGCCTTTTCTTTTTCTGCCCTGTATGAAGACATATTAGCAACATTGCAAACACTACAAATGTTGCTATCAAATATATTCTCTCTCTTTATTCCTATTTCGGTTAAATAATCAATTATTAAATTAGTTGTATCAAAATAGTATTTTTGTTTTCCTTCTATGACTTCTCCTATTTTATAATATTTATCTATATTTCCAAATTCTTGTTTGAATTTATCTATAAAATCCTCTTCTACCTGAAAATGGCACTGTTTTATGCATGGACCTATACACACTACTATGTTTGCTGAATTACAATTATATTTTTCAATCATCATTTTAACTGCTTTAGCACTTATTCTTTGCAAAGTTCCTCTCCAACCTGAGTGTACATTTCCTATCACATTTTTCATTTTATCATATAAGATTATAGGTGTACAATCTGCATATTTCGTAACTAATGGTATATTCTTCTTATTGGTTATAAATCCATCTACAAATTCGAATTTTTCATCTGTATATTTTGTTATATCTTTAACAATATCTGTATGTTTTTGTGCTGACTTAATTATTTTGTTAGAATCTATCCCCAGTGCTTTACATATTTTCTCATAATTTGCTGATGCTTGGTCGTTCTTATCACTAAATTGCAATGGTTTTAACGAATAAGCATGCTGCAATTTATCTGCATATTTTAGTAATTCTCTAAACTGTAAATATTCAACATCACCTTTTTTGACATGCAATATATTTTCATTATTTAAATCCATTAGTGTCTCCTTTCTAAATTTTAGGGACTTACTTTAAATATTGTTTTATGTACAATTATGAACTTTTACCCCCGTCCCTAAAGTTCATACATTCTAATATATAATCTTTTTCTAGGTTGTCTATATAATTATAGTCATTTCCGTAAAATCCTTTTTTAAAATTACATATTGAGCCATATGCACAATATTCGCATGGTTTTCTTTTATTTTTAACATTATAATATGGCTTTATGTCTATATTTCCATCTAAAATCTCTTTAGAAATATCTCCTAAAGTTTTCTTTACATATTTTTGTAGTATTTCGAATTCCTTTCTTGATACCACTTTAGATGTTTTATCCATACTTCCGTCTTTCTTTAGTTTAACTGGAATAGTCGTAGACTTCTCCCCATCTTTTAAGTTATTGTCCATCATATTAATTACATTCATCTCTGCTAATACTAGTCCATTCATTCTAAAGTGTTCTCTTATTTTTTGCTCTACCTCTTCATCTGTTATGTTTTTGCTATTTCTTACTTTATCTAACTTAGGCTCTGTTAAGCCAAAATATAATACTCCTGCTGGTATTACATCCTTTTCCACACATACTGCGTCTAAATATGTAATTAATTGCAATTGTAAACCGGCCAATACTTCATTTAAGTTTATATCTTTTGCTGATGATTTATAATCTATTATTCTAATATATTTTCCTGTTTCATCTTTTGCTAAATCAATTCTATCTATCTTACCTGTTATTTCTACTTTTCTTCCATCTTCTGTAGTAATTTCTATTGGCTTATACTCTTTTCCATTTTTAAATTCTATCTCATTTCCTACAACTTCAAAATCAGTAGTTTGTAATCCTTGAACTATATATACTATAGATAAAGTTACTAATCTACATAACCTATTTGTAAGCACCATAAATTTTGGAATACTTTTAAATATGTAATTAGCTTTTAAATTTAACTTTTCTTCTATTATTTGTTTTACTATTTTTTCTATCTCTTCTTTTTCAAGTTCTTTTATGCTTATTTTTTTATATGCAATTTCTTCAAAAAATTCATCTATAACCTCGTGCATGAAAGATCCTGTATCTATTGCTTGTAGCTTTAATGATTTCTTTTCTTTTAATTTTAGCCCATATTCTAGGTAGAACGAAAATGGACAACTTCTATATCTTTCTAACCTTGAAATCGTTGTGTGTAATGTCTCCCCATATAATTTTTTTATGAATTCTGGTTTTATTTTTTCTGGAGCATTCGTATATTTTATTCCTTCTAGACTTTTTTGTAATCTACCTTTCCATAGAGGATTATTTTCGTAGTATTTTAAAACATCAAACCAAATATTCTCTATCCCTTTTCCTTCTTGATATGCATTTAGTTTTTCTATTAAATTATCAAATGTATTGTTTGTAGTAATAATTTCTTTTTCTTGAGTAATTATGTCACTTGTTTCTTTTAACTTTGGATAGATCTTCTTTAATTTAGTAATTAATATAGAAGGTCTTAATGTTCTTCCTTCATTGTCCGATGAGGCATATGATAAGAATAATTTTTCTTCTGCAATTGTAAATGCTTTATATATATTAAAGTTTTCTGCATATAAATTTTCTAAACTTCCATTTGCTAAATCAAAGCCCTGTGCTTTTAAATATTCCCTATCTTTGTCGTTAAAGAATCCCTCGTCTTTATAGATGCTTGGAAATTCTCCATCATTTATTCCTATAATAAATACTGCTCTAACTTTGTGACTTCTAGATCTACTTACATCTCCAACAATAACTTGATCCTGTGTTGCTGGGATTTTTCCAAGTCCCGTATTTTTTAAACCTATTTTTAATATACTCATATATTTATCAAAATTAGTTTTTTCTTCTCCAAAAACTAATACAATTTCATCAAATAATTCTATAAGTACCTTAAAACTACTTTCATATTCATTTGCAATCTCTATAAATCCTTTTTCTTCTAATTTTTCTATTTTTAAAGTTATAACTTCTTCTATCTTCATCTCTTCTAAAAATTCATATAGAATCTTAGTTAAATTTATAAAACTATTATCTTTTCTAGCTTTTTCTTGCAATTTTCTAATTGGTGTAACAATCATTCTTCTAAGTTCATTTAATCTTGCTAGTTCCTCTTCTGTATATTCATCTTTTCCTACATAATTCCAATCTTCTTTATACCACTTATTACCTTTTATCCCCCATCTTATACAGTAATTTTCTAGTTTAAATATCTCTTCTTTGTCTATTTTTACAAAACCTGTTTTTAAATAATTAAATACAGCTTCATATGACCAATTTTTATTACAAATCTCTAATACTGCTATTAAAAATTTTACTAAAATGTTTTCACTTAATTCCTTTTTTTCATCTATAAAAACTGGAATATTATAGTTATCAAAAATAACCTTTATTAAGCTAGAATATAAGTTTAAATTTTTAGTTATAACAGATATATCTTTATATCTATAATTTTCGTTTCTAACTAATTTCACTATTTCAGCTGCTATATGTTCTATCTCTGTATATTGGTTATTTGCTAAAAACATGTTTATATTTTTTTGCTTTTCTTTATATGTTTTATATGGTACTGCATAAAAATTTTCTTCCAAATGCTTTAATTCTTCATTTTTAAACCTATGTAACACTTTAAGTTTTACATCATCTTTTATTTCTATTCCGTATTCTTTCGCTAAATTAATTAGTTTGATTCCTGTATTTTTATTAGCATAAAAAATATCTTTATCAGCATCTTCTTGTTGAACTAAATTATCTGTACATATCGTAACATTAACTTCTTTTGCAAGTTGCATTAATTTTGCTATAATCTCATATTCCTGAGTTGTAAATCCTACAAATTCATCTATATAAATTATTGCATCTTTAAACTGATTACTTTCTAAAATTTGTGTATTTAAAATATCTAATACATCATTTTCATCTAAAAATTTATCTTGTATACTTTTTTCAAATTCATCATACATAGTAATCATGTCATTTAATTTTAGCTTTAAATACATATCAGTAGTTGTATTAGCCTCTTCTTTTAAATTAGCTATATTTATTCTATGTTTTTTAAATTCTGTAATTGAATTTCCTATAATATCAACATTTTCTGCATTCTTTCCTAAGAAATTTAAATTGTCTTTGCACTTACTTAAGATGTCATAAAGAAGCATTGCTTTACCACTTTTGCTTAAGCTGGTCTTTTTAGCTCCACCTAGCTCATTTCTTACTCTAAATGCCATTCTGCTAAATGTAATTACTTCTGTATTTACTAATGCCAAATTATTAGCCTTTTCCATTAATCGTTTTTCTGCCATTAAAGCCATTTGGTTTGGCACAATCATATATATTTTTTCTTTATTAACATTTTTTGCTATTTCGTTAAAACAATATTCGCTTTTTCCACATCCAGATTTTCCATATATTAATCTTAAACTCATCTGCTCACCTCGTATATGCTAAATATTATCATATTTGCATAAGAAAAAACACCTCTAAATGTTATTTTTTTAACATTTGGGTGTTTTATTTTTTAAGTATATTCAGCTTTAATTATTTTGTATGACCAAATGGGGATTTAAGGAACGTCCCCAAAAATCCCTATTTATCTATTCCTGTTGCAATTACAGTAATAACTATTTCGTCTTCTAATGAATCATTTATTATTGTTCCAAAGATAATATTTGCTTCTGGATTGTCTACTCTATCTCCAATTACTGTCATAATTGCATTAATTTCATCTAATGGCATTTCTGCACTACCGGCAATATTTACAATTACACCTTTCGCACCTTGTATCATAGTTTCTGTTAAAGGATTACCAATTGCTTCTTTTACAGCTATTTCATTCCTATGTTCGCCTTTTCCTCTACCAATACCCATATAAGCATTTCCTTTATATCCTATAATTGTTCTGATATCAGCAAAATCTATATTTACTAAACCAGGAATTGCAATTTGGTCTGTTATACCTTTTATTCCTTTTTCTAAAACTAAGTCTACTTCTTTAAATGCATTTTGTAATGTAATTCTAGAATTTCCTTTTAATAAGTTGTCATTTAAAACAACTATTAAAGAATTTACATTTTCGCGTAATTCATCTATTCCTCTTTCCGCTCTTGCCATTCGTATTTTTCCTTCAAAAGAAAATGGTTTAGAAACTATACCAACTGTTAATATTCCCATTTCTTTTGCAAATTGTGCTATTGTAGGAATTGCACCTGTTCCTGTTCCTCCTCCCATTCCGGCAGTTAGGAACAATAAGTCTGTACCTTGTAATATATTTTTGATTTCTTCTTTATTTTCCATTGCTGCTCTTTCACCTATGGATACATCTCCACCAGCACCTAATCCTTTTGTAATTTCTTTCCCGATTTGCATAACATTTTTTGTTTTTGCTTTTTCAAGAACTTTTACTTCTGTGTTAAACTCATAAAATTCTACCCCTTCGATTCCGTCTTCAATCATTCTGTTTACAGCATTGTTACCGGCTCCACCAATACCAATTACTTTAATATTAATTAAGTTCTTTACATTTAATTTATCCATATATTATCTCCTTCATTTATTATATTTCAATAATATATTACTAGGCATTTTATAAAATATAACACTTCTTCCTTATTATAGCACGTTTTTCGGGATTTGGGGAGTTTTTTTTGAATTTTTTTGAAATTAAATATGTTAACTAATTATTTCTATCTGTATTTAATAAATTTCCTATGTCTAAATAGTTTTCTGGAATTTCACCTATAATTACATTTTCTGCTAATATAACCTTTTCCTCAATCTGACTGCTTATAGTATTAAATGGTGTTAATACATCTATTTTGCAATTAATATTAGCGAATATTCTATGTATAGATTGATTTATCCCAGCTGATGTAAATTCACTACTTATTTTTGTGTCCAAGTTACCTATGCTAGATATTCTAATCGGAACCTTTGGACCTCTTCCAGATAACAATGTAATTCCTGTAAATGTTCCTAACCTAATAGATATATCCCTACTATCTTGATTATCTATTTTCTCCTGTATCTTAAGTGCAATTTGTGAAATGATTTTATTCATTACTGCAATATTTGCTTGCATAGATACTATTTTGCCATCTTTATCTTTTACTGTTGTAATTAAATCATTATACCCGTATTTTTCCATTACCTCATCTATCGTTTCATGTACAATTTGTGTTGCAGTTGATTTTGCTTCACTTAGACATAACTGGTTAAATGTAGGACCTATCGTTTTTAGTAAATATACCACAGTAAACAATGCTGTTACTAATACTAATATTAGTATTCTATACTTTTTGGAAAGATTTATTTTCTTTCTAGAATATATCTTTTCCATACTACATAGCCTTAACTTTTTCTACATATCTCGGAATAAACAATTGTTGATTTATTTCTAATTTATCCTCATCTTCAATATTATTAATTTGTTTTATATTTTCCACAGTACTTCTATATTTCTTTGCTATATTCCACAAAGTATCACCAGCTTTAACGAAATATACTATAATACTATATTCTTCTTTTTCTTCTAAGTCTTTTTCTTCTAAGTTTTCTATTATATTAAGTTCAATAGTTTTAAACATCTTTGTACTTATATTTAAATCTATATTAATTTGAATATTATCGGTTTGTGAAGAAATTTCATATTTTTCTACATCAACCATAATATCTAAGTTTTCTTCGCTCATTCCTTCTAATATATTTAATTCATAATTTATAGGAAATTTAAATTCTTTTTTATCTATACGTGTAACTTCTGTACTTTCATATAAAATATTTACACTTACTTCTCCTTCATAAATAGCTTTAGTTCCCACTATTTTTACATTATTTATACTACTTGTCGTACTTACATTATAAATTCTACTATTACTAATTTCTGAATCCGAAATTTGTTCTTTTAGCTGATAAATATCATTTATATTTTGTAATCCAACCATTGCTTTTACAGTTTTTTGTTTGTATTGAATATTAGAAAAAGGAGTATACACATCTTGCACAAGTTCTATATCTTTAGTTTCATAAGAATAGCAACTTATCTCTACCTCTACTTCTAGATATATAGAATTTTCATCAGTATTATTTAGTTTTACTAAGATATTTTTCATACAGTACTTAAGTTCGCAAATATTTTCTTCTGTAACATTTTCCATGTCTATAAATCCCATAATAGGAATTGTTTTTTCTACATAATTTATTTTTCCTTCCTCTGTTAAATATAAAATTTTAACACTAAGCTCGGATTTTGCTACAACTTTATTGTAACTTACTTTAAAGTCTTTATTTATTATTCTTACTTCCTTCTTTAAAATTTCCATAACTTTTTCTTCTGAATTAAGTAGTATGTTTTCTTTCGCAATAGCTTTCGTAGTGTTTTTGCCAACCATAGAATTTAATTGTACTATTTTATTAAGCTTTTGTATTCCAGAAATTCCATTTATATCTTTTAATATACTTATTCCATCATTTGAATATAATCTTACACTTATCTCTATAGTAGCTTTTAAATTAACTTTTCTTCCGTTTAAAACATCGCATTCCATATTTTTTAAAACTATGTTTGCATCAATATCTGCTTCTGATATATTACTATCTATTTCTAAAAATTCGGAAAAATCTATATTACTATTAAGCCCTCTTATAAGTTCATCACCACTATCAACTAGATATATAATGTTACTATCTATTGTTCCATCTATTTTTACCCTTCCATTTATTATTTCTTTTTTATATATACAAACATTTCCACTTAAATCTATTGGTTTTACAATATCTGGTTTAATATCTGGAACTATTATAGAACTTTCTAAAGTAATTTCTTTTTTCTTCCCTTCTATAAGTCTATTAACACATAAGTTGTCTTGTAAAACTTCTATACTCATTTTTTACCTCCTTTTCTTTTTTATATTTATATGAAAGAGGCAAAAAAAAATTCCTATTTCTAGGAATTTTCATTTATCTTTAACCAATTTTATTTATAACCTTTATAGCTAGATTATAAATCCATCTTTTTACTTGGCTTTTTATCTTCTGCTGGTGGTATTAATGGACTATATTCTTGCCCATCAAATACCTGAACTTCTACAGTTCTTGTTAAGATATCTGTGTAACTATAAGTTACATTTCTATCATTTTCTTCATATTTTACTATAAAAATATTTGGATAGGCTTTTTCTATTGTGGCTTCCTTTTCAAAAGTCCTGCTTCTGCCCAAAGATCCTTTTACTATGATCTTTTGACCAACTTTCCCATCAATATCTGTTTTTAGATTTGTTATATCATCTCTACAAATCATTTCATCACCTACTTTTCAAAACTGAATTAATTATAGCAGTTTTGTCGAACAGTGTCAAAACGTCGTATCTCATGTCTATCAACGGTTTTGCCTAATATATAAGCAACTATGAACATTGTTTTTATTATTATTACATTTGTATTACATTTGAGTTACATTAGTGTTACTTTTTGTTTTTTTCCCTTTGCACCAATCCCACCTACTCCATCTTTTCCATCTCTTAAATCATCTGCAATATCATTTATTGTAATATAACAATCACTATCTGTTGTTGCAATTTTCTCTGCAACTATTAATGGATCAGCAAAATCTAATAGTACCCTAGCTGGTGAAGATGCAAAATTTGCACCTGCATTTATTAATGCTTCAAAATAACTCTGGCATGCTCCTGCAAATATAACTAGATTTTTCCCATATTCGTGTTCTCTTGCTCGTTTTACTGTATTTACAAAAAATCTAGAATTCATATAATTATATATATCACTATAGTTCCTTCCTTTTTTTATCATCCCATCATGTCCTGTTATTACTAATATATCTGGTCTATACCTTGAAATTAAGTCTTTTATAATATATTCTTGCTTTTCTTCCGGTACAAATTTTACTACAGCATTTAGACCTAATTTTTTATAATATTTATACGACTTTTCCATATATCGCTTATCTCCATCAAGATGTACTATTTTTCCAGTTTTCATATTATTATACGAATTTTTTCTACTATAAATTCGCTTTTCTAATATTTTATTTCTTTCTTCTATATACTTATTAACATATCCTCTGTCAACTAATTCTAACTCAGATACAGGTACTTTCTCTATAATTCTAATGCACAAACCTTTTAAAATAGCTATTTTCTTCCTTTTTTCTGAAAATATCTTCTCTACCACAAATACAATTTCCTTATTACCAGCTTTTTTTACAACACTACTTCCTTTTTTTATTTTGTTCATTACTATCACCTAGTATATTTTATGTAATAGCATATATGCTTGTGATGTATTTTATGTTGACTTTATTGGTAAAAAATGTTATAATTTATGCAGCTTAAAACAGTTAACATAATTTTAAGTAAAATTTATATTAGGGGGATTTTTATGAGAAAAAAATTTTTATTTCATAAAACATTATCAATTATTTTAATAGTACTTTTTATTACATTTTTTACATTTAGTAGCGTACAAGCTTATTCTAGTTACAAGTACAATGATTACATGAACATAATTTTTCAAGATGAACAGTATTTTGACAGAAATACTTACAAAAATTTCTTAAATGTTTTTAATTCTTATACAAAAGGGTTAAATTTTAATTCAGATTATAATACTATCAAAAAACAAATGATAACTAAAGTTTTAGAACTTAGGAAAAATTATCCTAATTCTGCAACAGTTTCTAATATTTCCAATAAACTTTTAAATAAAATTATAAATGATAACTCAAATAATTCGCAAAATTTAATTCAAAATATATTAAATGAAATAATATCATTATTTAATTCATCTATAGTAATGATGGTTCCAGATGAAACAGTTACAATAGATTCAACAACTGCAACTAAACTTGTAGGAGACAAATATAATGTAGAATTAAGTGCTAATATTTACTATGCTAACGATTTAAATTCTGATGGCACACCTAAATCAAATAAATGGGTGGTTTTAGTCCATGGTTTCATGATGAATGGTCAAGCTATAACAGATGCACTTGGCGAAATGTATCTAGAACAAGGATACAACATATTAGCTCCTGATTTAAGAGGAGCTGGTAATACAAGTGGTAGTAATGGAATGGGATATCTAGAAAGCTTAGATGTTTTTGATTGGTTAACATATCTTAACAATAGATACTCAAATAATTGTAGTCAAATATTAGTTCATGGTGTATCTTTAGGTGGTGCAACAACATTATTTTTATCTGGTCTAGAAGTTAACGGTCAAACAATAAAAGATAAGAATGTAATCGGGTTAGTTGATGACTGTGGATATACTTCAATGACAGGAATAATTAAAGACTTATTAAATACTGTTGGTGATTCTGAATTAATATCTATGATATTAGGTATTTTTGATAAAGATAGCTTAAGTGATATACTTACAGATGAGCAGATAAAAGAATTCTTAATAACCACAGTTGGTGTAGGTTTAACAGAAGAAAATTTTGATGAAAAACAAGATGCTATAAATAGTTTAAGAAAATGTGAAGTTCCATTACTTATAATTCATGGTACAAATGATACTACAGTACCATTTAAAAATAGTGACACAGTATATAATGAAGCAATGAAAATTTCATCTATTCCATATGTGCAAAGATTTATAGCTGATGGTGAACCTCATGCATTCATAGTGGTTGGTAACCAATATAATGTTTATGAAGGTCATGTTCATAACTTTATAAAAGAAGCAGAATCTATCGCAGCAGGTAATACTTCTGATAAAGAATCAACTTATGAACAGGAAGAAGAAGAGCAATCTTCATTATGGGATAATATAATTAAAACATTAGTACTATTTAAAGATATGTTATTTTAATAAAAGTTAAATAAAAAAGCGCCTAGAAGCGCTTTTTTTATTATATTAACTTACATATTCTTATTAACATTTTTCCTTAATACAAAATAACTTGCTAACATCAAAACAGCTGTCATTAATAATATAATTCCTATAACTTCTATCATATGTTCTGTTGTAAATGTAAAATAATTCTCTGGCTCTATTTCTATTAATGGATTAATTGTTTGGGCAATATGTGTAAGGTCATTCAAGTTTACACTTGTTCCTAATGCTTCGACAGTCCATCTACATAGTACAAAATTAGATACAAAATCTGTTATTCCATCTAATTTAAATAGCATTCCTGAATATAATAGCTGAGGAACTAATATAAGTGGTATTACTGACATAGCTATATTGGAATTTTTTACTACAGCAGAAATGAATAAACCGGTTGAAGCAGCTGCTAATATTGATAAAAATGAAACCAATTGTATATCCCAATATCCGTCAATCAGAATACTATGTTCTGAACTACCAACTATTTTTTGAAAGATTCCAACTAATAATGTTGCCTGTATAAATGCTATTATTCCCTGAACTATAAATTTCGATAGCAAATATGAAGATAATTTTAAATCTGCCATATGTTCTTTCTGCAAAATTACCTTTTCTTTACATATTTCTTGTACAGAATTTAAAAGTCCAAGCCATATAGAGGCACATCCAATAGAAAATATTATCGCCTTAGTGTCATCATAACTAGAATATATATCTTCACTTGCAACCATTGCCAATAAGATTGCAACTACTGGAGCTTGTGCAATTAATAAAAATAATTGCTGAAAATCATTTGTAATCAATTTTATATATCTAGAAATTAAAATCATTAATTGTCTAAAAAATGATTTCTTTTTCTTTTTTATTTTTGCTTTCTCTTCTATATCTTCTTCTACTTTTATGTTTTCTTCTATACTTTTAAATTTATTATACCAAAGTTCTACATCTTCATTTAGTAATGTATATATATCTACAAAATCGTCAACTCCAAAAAATTCTAGTGCATCTTTTGGTCTTCCAAAAAAGCATAACTTACCACCTTTACCAAAGAAAGCAACTTTATCGCATAAATGTAAATTCAGTGTATTATGTGTAACTAATATAACTGTTTTTCCCATTTCTGCCATTTTTCTTAAAGTTAACATTATGCTTCTCTCTGTGCCAGGATCTAATCCACTTGTTGGTTCATCCAAGAAAAATAGGTTGGGGTCAGCAATAAGTTCTACTGCAATACTAGCTCTCTTTCTTTGTCCACCACTTAATTGCCTTATATATGAGTTTTCTAGCTCCGTAAGTTGAACAATTTCCAAAACTTCTTTTATTCTAATATTACGTTCTTTTCTTGTTGTATTATCAGGCATTCTTAATTTCGCTGCATATTGTAATGTATCATGCAAAGTTAAATTAGAATATACTATATCCTCTTGTGGTACATATCCAATATTATATTTTAGTTCATCATAATTATCATATAAATTTTCGCCATTTATTAGTACTTTTCCACTTGTTGGTCTGTCTACACCACTTATACATTTCATAAAAGTTGATTTACCTGCTCCTGATCCACCTACAAAAGCAACAAATTCGGATGGCTTAATTGTCATACTTGTGTGTGAAGCAATCTCTTGCGTTTTAAATTTTACACGAACTTTTTTTACGATATCTAGGGCATCCACTTGCACTCCTGACTCTGAAAGCTGATAGATTAACTTATCTCCAAATACTACAATTTTAGAATTTCCAATTAAAATTACATCTAGATTTTCTATTTTTTTATTTTTCGAAGGTAATATTTTTTTCCTATTTATATAAATACCATTTAAGCTACCTTCATCAGCTATTGTTATATTATTTCTAAAATAATATATACTTGCATGCCTTTTGGCAATTCCTTTTGATGGCAATACAATATCATTATTTTTTTCACTGCCCAGTGTATTCCTACCAAGTTTTAATGAATATTCTTTCCATTCATTTAGGTTTCTTCCTATTGACATTACTATTAATATTCCTTTGGTGGAGTCATTATCTCGACTTGTTATTTTAATAAAACTACCTTCAGCTAAATAAATTTCATCATATATTCTGTTATCTGTTCCCTTCATAAATATACCTTTTGTAGTATTAACTGCAAGAACTCCATATTCAGTTATTTCAAAATATCCCTGTCTAGTAGCAATAATATCTGAAGAGATGGTAATGTCATTATTCTTTCCATTACCAAATGTAATTAATTTCTTATTTAATTTACTAATATTAATTGTTTTTATTCCACTATCATCAAAAATAGTTAAAAAATAGTTTTCTCCTCTTTTTGTCTTATGCTTAAACCCCTTTAAATCTTTTGTTTCTTCACTTTTTAACTTCATCTTTTGCTCCCTTATATTTTCCTTTGTATATAATAACATTACTTTTCATTTCTTTCAATATTTTATCCCACTTTGTCTTCCTTAATATGACTATATTTAAGTTTTGTAGCCATTCCACCTCTTATGTGCCTTTCAGCTTTGTTTTTGTCTAGTATTTTTCTTACCTCCTTTGCTAAAACTGGGTTTATCTTTAGTAATCTTTCACTCAAGTCTTTGTGCACTGTACTTTTACTTATTCCAAATTTAGAAGCTGCACCTCTTACTGTATCTTTTGAATTTATAATATAATGTGCAAGTTCTATTGCACGTTTTTCTATTGATAGATTTTTCATAAAGAAAACCCCCATGTGAATACTTTTGTTAAAATGTATTCATTTAGGGGTTGTATTAGAACTTAATTCTTAATTACCAAAAATATCTACTCTTTTCTTCTATCTATTACATAACTACTACCAAGAATTGTTTTTGCCAAATGCTTTACTTGTGCACCAACTTCACCAATTTCTAATATATTATTAAATCTATCTGGTTCTACATCAACCACACCTATAGAAATTGCTGTAAGCGGAAAATCTTCTAATATTCCTCTTCTATTTGCAACTTCTATGTAACCTCTTTTTCTATCTTCTTCTGTAAAATAACTTAAAATTTCAGAATCAAATTCATTAATAATATTTTGGCATATTTCGTCATAATTTGTTTTAGAAATTATTGCTACAAAATCATCTCCACCAATATGCCCTACAAAACAATCATTATTTTTTAATGCATGCACATTTTTTACAATTGTTCTGGCTGTAAATTTAATAATCTCATCACCTTTAACAAAACCATATACGTCATTATATGCTTTAAAATTATCTAGGTCTAAATATAACACACCAAAATCTTCTTTATTAAATAATCTTTTTTTAAGCTCTGCATGTATTTGTACATTACCTGGCAAACCTGTTAATGGACTAACACGTCTGTTAGTATACATTAATCTCATTAAATTCTTAATGGTATAATATAAATAATCTTGATCTACTGGTTTTCTTATATAATATTCTACGGCTTTTCTTAAAACATTTAACCTATGCTCTTTATCCGAATTAGAAGAAATAACGATAATTGGAGTTATACTATTATCCTCATTTTTTCTTATAGTTGTACACAATTCTTCTATGTCTCTATCTACATTATCTTCATTTATTATAATTAACGAAGGAATATTTATTAATGCTTTATTTATTTCTTCTGTGGAAACATTTACAAACCTATATTCTTCGTTATCTGCAAATAGTTGTTTTAAATCTTGTAATGAATATTTGTCGTCATCTATTATATATATATCTTGTACCATAATTTACTCCTTCGTTTTATTTTTTAATTCTGTAACTTTTAATTTTAAATATTCTTTTATATGTTCAGACTGTACTGATGGAAATGCCTTTTTTAAATTGTGAACCTGTTTGTCTACTTTTAGTCTGATTACCCTTTGTCTTAATTTTAAATCATCTATAATTTTTTGTAAAGCAACTTTTTGTTTTTCTGAAGAAGTCTTTTTCAATTCTTCTAATTTTTCTTTTAAATTTTCACCTAATTGTATTAATTTTTTTATTCTCTTACTCAAGTTTGAAGCTTTTATAGAACTTAGAATCATATCTACTACTATATATGCAACTAGAATTATGTCGATATATAGAATTATATCATTAGGTATTTTGGTTAATTGCGTTTCTACCAAAGGATTCCATATCTCTATAAAAAACACACTCAAAAATCCCCAATATATAGAATTTAGTAAACATACTCTTCCATTAATATTAAATTTATTGTTTGAATAATCCCAATATTTTGTTTTAAATAATTTTTCTAATAAAAATCCTACAAAGTATTCCCAAACAGATAATACAAAAAAACCTGCTAAAAATATTAAAACAGGCTTTCCTTGTAAATGTATTAGTAATACATATAAAACAACTGCTCCAAAGCCATAAATTGGGCAAAAAGGTCCATATAAAAATCCTGTATTTACAAGTCTCCTTTGACCGATAGAAAGATATATCGATTCCATAGCCCAACCTAATAGTGAATACATAAAAAAGTAGAATATAATTTTTATTATTTCACCTTCCATATTTTCTCCTCGTATTTTTTAAAAGACAGGATTTCCCTGTCTTTTAAATTCTCATTTATAGTTTAATAATCGTAAATGAAGTTTTGTGATTCTGTCTGTCCATATATATTTTCTGCTTCAACAGTTATTGAATAATGTCCTTCTTTTACTTGGAATGTGTACTGTAATTCTTTTTGTCCTTCTGTTGATGCTGGTAACTCATATTTTTGTCCGTTTATCGTAAATGACAAGTTCTTTAATCCACTTTCATCTGATGCAGAGAATATTATTTTTGACCTATCTGCTGAGTCTATTGCTGCACCAACAGTTGGTTTTGTTGACTCATCTACTCCATCTACTTCTTGTGTTTTAGTTGTAGTTTTGTTGTTTGTATTAACAGCAATTACAGTTAATGTATGTTTACCAGTCATTGCCTCTATTTCTGTTTCTAATTGGGCTTCTGAACCTTCTTGTGGATATATTGTTTGAACATCACTATCATCCCATTGATATGTTACATATGATAATGCAACTGTGTCTTTTGCAACTATTTTTATCTTTGTTCCATCATCACTTAAGCTTAAGGCTAATTGTGGTAATGTCGCATCTGCTGTAAATTCTTTTGTATATGGTGTTGAACTATTCTTCATATCTACTATAGTAACTGTTAAGTTATTATTACCAACTGGTAAGTCTATTTCTTCATTTATTGTTGTTTCGCCATTCTTAGCAATTGTTTGTTCTTCATCATCATTCCATTTATATTTTATACTTTGAACACCTTCTGGAACTGTTCCAGAAATTATTACTTTTCCTGTATTTGTATCACTATCTATAGATATATTTTGTTCTGCAACTTGTTCTTGGCTTGTATCTGTTTTAAAGCTATTTACAATAGCATATACACCTTGCCCTGTTATCGCAATTCCAAATAATATTGTAATAACACAAAAAACAGTAATTACATTTTTTATATCTGCTGTAGTGTTTTTTTTCTTCTTTTTATTGTTTTTTTGATCATTTTCTACTGCTAATATTTGGTTCAATTACTTCACCTCTTTACCTAAAAAATTATATCATATGCAATTTTTATTGTAAACATTATTTTTAAAATTATTCTTATGTATTAAAAGTACATAAAAAATTGACTTCATTAACATTTAGTAGTACAATGAAGCCACAATATTACAAATGAAAGGAATGATTTTTATGAGTCCTAATAATGGTAAGAATATTATTGATCTTAATGCTGTTAGAGCACATAAAAAAGATGATAGAGAAATACAATTTACACCTCAAACTAGTAGTAGAAGTTCTAAGCAACCAGTAAATAGATCTACAACTAGACGTCCTACTCCAAGAAGACGTACTAATGCATCAAATCAAAAAAGAGATGTACGTAATTCATATAGCCATACAAACAGAAGATATCAATCATCATTAAAGAAAAATTATATAAAACTTAGCAAATTAGTAGCTGCTGGAGCTCTAGCTGCTTCACTTGCTCTAGGTGGTTTTGCCGGATACCAAATTAGTAACCACAATACGGGAAGTGTTGAATATTCTTTAGACGAATATAATCCAACTGATTTGTTTAATGCTACAAACGATTTAATAAAGGAAGTGGCAGAAGATAAACTTTTCGAAGACGAACCAGATGTAGAAGAAACTTTAAGTGATTATTATTTAGAATCATATAATGAAGAATCTATTACACATTTTACAGGTGATGTAACTTTAAAATTAAACTATATTAATAGAAATCCTAGAGATCCATATAAACGAAGTTATATAGAAAAATCTGTAACTTTACCAAGAGATTTTGGTAAAAATGTATATCTTCCTTATAAAGATTTACGTGAAACCTCGCAAGCTGCAACAGATAATGACAAAGCTAAAACATCATATTGGCTAAAAATTAATACTGATATTAATAATTTAACTAATGGACTTGAGACATATATAAACGAATCTAAAGACAAAGAATATACTAAAGCAGCTCAGGATATTTTAGACAATTCAAAAATAATAGATGATGATGAAGGTAGATAAAGTAAAAAAGTAATTAGAAATTAATCTAATTACTTTTTTTATTAGTATTGTCTTCCCCAAATTTTGAATACTTTTTATACTTTTTGTTCTTTTTTTATAAATTCTTATAACGTGCTATTTAAAGCACTTTTTAGCCTTTCACTTTTTTGTTACTTTTTATAAATTTACTTCGTTTTTTATAATTTTTCTTTGGCGTTGCATTAAACGTTGCATTAAAATTCTTATTGTAAAACTTGCTATTTAAAGATAAAAAATGGCTCTTACGACAATCGATTCTAAGGCGTTTTTATTTGCATTTAGAGTAATTATATGGTTGAATTTACGTATTTTTAGCCATTTTTTTAATTTTTCTAAAACTTTTTGTTTGACATATATATTTTAGACTTTCAAAATTTAAAATTAAATAATTTCTTACTAATTTTCTATACTCCTTTTTATTTTTTACATTTAATTCTTTTATCATTTGTAGAGATTTTTCATATGCACTTTTCATATTCATATATACCATCTCCTTTTAAGATAGTATAACATTTTATGTTTGCTTTGTCGTAAGAAATTTGTCGAAACAAAAAAGTAATTAGAATTTAATCTAATTACCTTTTTTTGAATCTAAATCTTTAATTACATTATTTACATTTATAACAGGTAGTATTAACCCATTAACATTTGAATTAATAGTATATATAGAAACTATTGATCTAACATAAGGATATAAAATTGCTATTGCATTTGGTTCAAAATTTATATTTTCATCATTATTTTCTTCTGTAAAATATCCTGTAAGCTTTACTATCATTTCAAATGGGAAATTATTTTCTTCTGCATTTTCGAATACTTTTGTTACTAATTCTACCTTCATGTTATTTTCTTCTCTTTCTATATTTTTATATATAGAAAAATCTATTGTAACTGGTTGTGGCTTGAAATTATCATTATTTTTAAAATTCACTTCATTAACTACATATTTGTCAAATCTCAATTTACTTTTATATTTCTCCATTATGCTGCCTCCAATAAATTACTTTTCATTTTTTTGTTTATTTTCATTTTTTCAAATTTATTCTTTTTATTCTTATGTACCCAAGTATTTTCTATTTCTATATTTATATCATAATAACTACTTTTTTCATATTCATCAATTATTAAGCCATTATCAATTAGCTCTTCTAAAAGTTCATCCGCAGTCATATTTTCCACTAACTCATTTACTTTTTCTTCAAATTCTTTTAAATTCAAATCAAAAATATCCATTTTACACCTCTCATAATTAATAAAAATAAACTATACTATCATATTTTTCTTTGCTTAATTCATTATATTCATATATATTAGATATATATTTATTATCTTTTACACATACCATTTTTCTAGGATAATTTTTTAAGGATTGTAAAAATCTATTTGTTTTAATTGTTTCTATAAAAGTTTTTATTATTATATTCCTTTTGATAAGCTTTCTTTGATATAGCATATTTATTATTGCTGCTGTTTTATTTTTAGCGTTTATAAATTCTGGCTTTGTTGATAATTTTCCTTGATATTTTTCAACTAATATTTCAAATTTTAAAAGCATTTCTTTATCGTCCAAATTCAAAATATCTGTATCTTTACATTTAATATCAGCTTTAACTACACTCTTTTTATTTTGTAGTTCATTGTATTTAGGAACTCTATTTAAATCGTCCCTTAATTCTTTAACATTCCAGTCAACAGCATCCTCATACTCAAAAAAGAAATATGCACCGAAGCCTAAAAATAGTTTATTCTTTAAATCTTTTTTTATTTCAAAATTATTGCTACAAATTGATTCAATATTCTCTTTATCTGTTCCGTGATATCCTTCTATTTCTACATCCATTTTTTCTCCTATTATATTATATGTTTTAATGTATTAATAGTTTATAATAATTTATTTTTATTTTCAACATTTAAATCATATTATATTATCAATATTATTTGCAAAAAAGACTTAAATTAATCAATTTATTTTATTTTTATATCGTTTTTTATGTTTTATTAACATTTTCATTACATTTCTATTACATTTTACCATATTTTTTGCATTATGTAAATAAGTTGCTATAATCCTTGATTTATAGCAACAAAAAAAGAGGTGTAGCATAACTAAATTACACTACACCTCTTCTACTTTTTATATTATTTTACTCCACCTGTCCATTTAGCGAAGCCTATCTTGTAATTGTTAGATCCGTCTACTTTATATCTAACCATAGGTCTGTTGTTATATATTCCAAAACAGTCGCATTCTTCTCTAGGATTTAAGTATCCTATCCTTTTAGTTAAAGCTGTATCAGCATAAATATTTTCTATTGTACTACCGTTTACATATTTTCTCACGGGTTCATCACTTCCTCTGCTATAATCTTTATTGTCTTCTACTGGTGTTGTTTGTATTCCTAAATGTTCTCTTATTTTATTTAAAAATCTTTCCCAACCTAAATCTAATGTTCTATGTGGGCAATATTTACCATTATAGTCTTGATGTTTTGTTACTTTCTCTATTCCCCATCCATATTGCTTTAATAAATATGCAATATAACAGGCCGCTAAATCTTCAGCTTCGTCAAAACGTTCTCCACCAGATTTACTATAACAAATTTCTATATTAATTTTATGAGCATTTCCACTTCCATATCTTCCATCTCCTGCTGCATAACAACTTCTATCGAATGGTAATCCTGTTACAACTCTATAGTTATCTACTGCTGCATGAAATGAAACCTTATTATTATTTCCTAACATATATGAAATTTCAGATATAGCACTAGCATCATTTGCTGTGTTATGAACACATATTCCATCTTTTTCTGTCACATCAGGACATTTTGTTGAATATTTACTTTCAGGGCATATTACATTAGTTATTTGCATCTTCTTCACCTGCCTCGTATTCTACTTCAAAATCATTTTCACTAATATTTCTTTCAAATAATTCTTGTGAAAATTCTACTGTTTCTTCGAATATATTATCATTCACAACTATTCCTCCTTCTTGTTCTTTAATATGTCTCCTAATTTTCCTAAATCCAATCCTGCTTTCTTTAGATTTTCTAATATAGATACTACTTCCATTACGCAAATATATATTGTTATAACTTGTGCTACTGCAGGAAGATTAAATGCATATTCTATTACATAGCCTATTATTATTGCTACTATTAATAAACACTTATGTAATAGACCTTCTCGCATTACTTTACTATCTACATTCTTATTTATTACTGCTTGAATATATCCTGTTAAAATATCAAGTCCACTAAAAATTAACGGTGTTATTACTTGCCAAGCTATACTACTAAAACTTAATGTTTTTATTATTTCTTCCATACTTACCTCCTTTTTAATCTACAACTTCTACTGTTAGTTGATTGTCTGTACTTCCACTCGTTTTGAAGTTTGCATTATCCATTGCCACATATAATTGTATTAAATCGCCTTCTTCAACTTCTATATAATCTTTAAATATAGATATAGAATATGGTTGAGTTGTTTGCATGTACATAATTTGTGTTGAAATTACTGTTCCATTTTTTCTTATGTACAAATAAACTGCTCTTCCATCGGATTCACTATGCATAAATATAACAATTCCTTTAACATTTATATGATTTATTCCTGCTCCAATCTTAATACCATTCTTTTCAAATGTTAATTTATCATTAGAATTTCCTCTACTTCCCTGAAATCTTAAAGGTTCTTGTAAATATTTATTGTCTCCAGTATGACTGTAACTTTGTTCTGCAGTTGTGTAAACTGTCATGTTTGTTTTTCTTTTTTCTAACTCTTTTATCCTATTTTCTAATTCTAAAACTTTTGGTTCTGACATTATTCTTCCTCCTACTTATATATAATTTCTAAATTGCTTCCCTTTGGCACATCCCAATCCTTAAACTGAATTGTTGTACTTTCTTGTCCTTCTGTACCAACTTCAATATAATTTTCCTCTTTTATTAACTTACAACCTTCGTAAAATATTAATAAAGAATTATTTCCTACAATATATGTTGGAACTGTATAGTCTGTATTTTGTGTTATAACATCTTCTGTTGTTATTTTAGTAATCTTATTTTTTAATAAATTACCCTTTGTTATTTTTTTTGTTCCATTGTTATTCATATCAACAATTGGAATCATGTCACTTATTTTTGCATCCTCTAATTCGGTTAATTCGCTTATTTTTACTCCCATTTTAACCTCCAAAAAAATAAGACACTATTATGTGTCTTGTAATAATTTATTAATTTGTTCTTGCTGTTGTTTAACTATTTCTTTCAATTCGTCAATTTCGCTTTGTTGTTTTTTTAGTTTTTTATCTGTTGCTAATTGTTTTAATATTAAATATTGTGTATATTCAATACTATAATAAATATTGTCATCGTTGATATTATATTTGATATTTTTTAGTATTTCGTAATCTTCTGGATTAATATTATATTTTTTAAATGCTTCTATTAAATCTTGAGCTATTATTCCAAAACTTATTTTTCCATTTCTGTTATCACATTTGAATTGTTGTATCCCTAATTCTTCTATAGCGTCTAAGAATTTATCATCTATATCTTTAAAATCATTCTTTAATCTTCTATCAGATATTGGTTCAGCAACTATTCCATTTATATAGAATCCAATACCTCCATCTAATTCTGAACAGTTATATACATTACTATCAATACCTATCATTGGCCACCCAACATGGCCTTGTTTCGAGTTATAATCATATATAAAAAATTGTTTATTAAGTATTATATAATCATTTAAAATATTTACTACACTTTCACCATTCATAGCCAAATCATATCCTTGATTGGTATTAAATGATATGATATCTTCTGTAATAGAAAATACTAAATTATTATTTATATAAAATTCATATCCAAAATTCGATTTTAAGACAACAATAGAACTATTTTCTCCTTGTTGACTACAATATAAAGAAAAATCTCCAATATTAAAACTTCCTTGCTCTGGGTCTAAAATTAATTTTCTTAAAACAGATAAATCTCCAACTACTTGTAATTCTCCACCATATTCAGAACTTTCATCTCCATAACTTCCAGATAAGTAGAAAACTGGTAAGAAATTGCCATTCTTATCATTATAGCCCCAAGCCATACTCTTCCCACTGTTGGTGTTTTTCCAATCTATGTCCATAGCAAAAGCTAGATAATCTTGTTCTTCTTCTCTTACAATTCCAATATATCCAATCCTATTTCCATTGCTATCAAAGAAATTTTCTCCATCTTGATTCAAGCTCATTAATACTTTATTATCCTTATCATATATATTAAGTGTTGCTTTTCCATTAATTCCTTCCATTTGAAGGTATTGAGAGATTTGATTCCAAGCCACTCTTATTGCTTCTGCATTTTGTGTTATCTGTGTTCCTAATTCTAATTTTGGTAAGAATGTATCAGAATAATCATTTTCTGTAATATATTTAGCATAATATTTTAATCCTCCACATTCTTCAAGAAAATAATATATTCCATTTTTTACAGAAGGTAATACTAGTTTTTCTTCTAACGTTGTAACCTGTTCTTCTGATAAAATATATAAATCTCCATATTCATCTACTCCAATTTTTCTAACCACATTAATTGTTCCGTCTTGTTCAATCTCTAAAGTATCACAATACTCTACTCCATCTTCTATAAGATTCCTTAATACGTCATTTAATGTTATTTTTAAGGAAGTAATATAATATGACCCCTCTCCTATTATTAATTGTTGTTCATCCTCTGTTAGTAATTCTTGTTCATCTTCTGTTAATAAATATATAGCATTTCCATATCCTCTAGGATTAGAAGATGCGCATATTGTTATTTCTTTACTATTAAATAATTGACTATTTCCATAAACAATAAATTTTATTACATAACCTTCTCCTTCTGCTATATCATTTAAATACAAGTTTTCTGGTTGTGTCTTTTCTCTTGTAAAATCTTCCATGCTTTCTACTGTTTGACTTATTCCATCTAAACTTGCTTGTATTTCAACGAATTTCTCGTTGTATTCTCCAGTTTCTTGTAATAACAAGGTTATTGTTGCATTTATTTGATCTATTAAACTTTGTACTCTTCTAATTTTCGCTGTATCTGATATTTTAGTTGCTGTTGTTTCTTCTTTTGTCTTAGCTTGTATTTCAGATGTAATACTTGCTTTGAACTTTCCTTTATATTCTATGTCACCTTGATATACTACTTTTTTACCATCTATTATTAAGATATCTCCAATATCCCAAGAAGGATCTACAATAGATGTTCCACTAAAACTATATACATCAAAATTTTTGTATAAATTGTAGATATTTATAATTTGTTCTTTATCTACAATATACATATTATCTGAACTAATCCAAATAGTATTATTTGTTTCATTTCCTGTTTTAAAATCATTAATACCATCTTCATAAGCAACTCTACTTACTTTAAATTCATCCCCTAAACTATATTCAGAAAAATATCTTAAATCTAATTCTGCTGTATTTTCTCCTATTGTTTTTATGTATAGTTTTCCATCTCTACCAATTACAGCAAATCCTCCTGCTTGCTCTGCTATATATCCTAGATAAGTTCTAGCTGTAACTGTACTATCATATACTGCTACTTGTTTATCAGAGTTCAAAAAAGAAGTAGAACCTAATTCTACTCCTGCTTTTGAACATATATCTTGTAAAACTTCCATTAAAGTTATAGGATAAGTTAATGTACTGCCATCATAGTTAAATTCAAATTTAGACATGTCGTCTATTAATGTTAAGCTTACTGTATAGTTATCATCCTTACTTATTTCATCTACATTAAAATATCCAACAGGAACTATTTCATCTGCAATACCACTTTCTATGTAAAATCTACTATAACTTTTGGGTAATGCATTTTTATGTATTTTTAATGTTACTGTTTTAGCTGGTGTACTACCTAAACAGAACTCGTCATTTTCTAATAAAACATTGGATAATTTAAATTCTAAAATGTATCTATCTTCTACCTTATTTCCATCTATATATATTCTTAATACATGTTTTATATTATCTTGTAATATTTTTTCTTTGTAATTTGAGCTAGTAGAATACATTAATTTGCCTCCTCTACTGCTTGTTTTTGCGTTTGTGTTAATTCTTTTTGCATTAAATTAAAAGACACTTTCCATAAAGATTTGGAAGTGTCTTCATCTTTACTAGTCAAGTGCATTTCGCTTGTTCTTTGACTTACTCTAAATTTAGCATTTTCTAATAGTCCTCCTTTAACACTAGGACATTTAACAGTTACTATAAGAGGATTTTTATATGTTAACTGTAGTAAATGTTCTGCCTCTTCTTCAGTTAGACAATCCCAACTCATTTCGAGTTTTAGCATTCCAACTGCAATTGGATTATCTATTAAAGAACCATCAACTATACTTGTATAACTATCATTATCTGTATCTTCTATATTGTCTTTATACGTACTAGGTGTTTTCTGCACCTGTCCATCTACCTTCCATAACATAATTATTACTCCTTTATTTTTATTGTAAAACTTTGTATTTTAGTATATTATTGCTTCGAAAGTGAGGTGATAATAATGAACAAAGAAATAGCATTACATAATATTGCAATGTGTGCATCTAAAGCTTTTATAGATTCAAATATGCCTGAATATATAAATGCTGAAGATGGATATTCTATGCTTGTTTCCGATATGACTGCTAAATATATCGAAGCATATAAACAAGCCGAAAAAGAATTTCCTAAATCAAAAATTGAGTTTGGAAATGTTAAACCTTTGTAATTTGTTGTAATATACATTTAACATCATCTAAAATATTTAATGCACTTTGTATAGATATCGGTTCTCGTGTTTCTTTTAAAATTTGTAAAACTGATACTATTACTGGTGCATATTCTTTTGTTGTTTTTAAGTTGTTTGAAATATCTTCATATATACTTATTACATTTTTTTCAATTAAATCTTTTTCCATATTAACCTCCTACTAAAGCTTCAATATCTTTTCCACTTCTTCTTTTCATAGTTCTTAAATCATTTAATAATATTTGTCCTAACTTTGTATTTCCTACATTTACAGTTAAATAAATTGGTTGGCTATTATTACTATCTTGGTATCTAGACATTACTCTATCAAAAGTTTCTTCCATTATGTTTTGTGGTGTTACAATTTCTGGATTTGTACTAGCTCCTGGATATTCAGCCATTTCTGCAACAGTTGGTACTTTTAATACCGCACCTTTGGCTAATCGTGGAAGTTTTAATGTTGCTAATTTTCCAATATTTACACCTGGTATTAAATTTATTAAACTTATTGCTCCATTTATAAGACCTATTGCTTTATTAATCGCACCTTCTATTAATGAAATAACTCCATTTATTCCACTTTTTACAGCGTTAGATATTGCATTTCCTATATTTGTTCCTAAGTTGCTAAATGTATTTTTAATATTATTCCATATTCCAGAGAAAAAGCTCCCTATTCTGCTAAATACACTTGTTATAGAATTATAAGCATCTTGGAACTTACTCCTAAACCAATTTCCTATATTGCTAAACACATTGCAAATATCATTCCATCTATCAATAAACCATTGACCAATTCCCTTAAAAACAGAAACTATTCCGTCATATGCCTGTTGAAACTTATCTTTTAACCACTGACCTATGTTAGAAAAGATTTCTTGTATTTTACTCCATAATTCTGAAAATATTTCCGTACATGGTTCTACTATATTATCATAAAGCCATTGGCCAAGGTTAGTTAATATGCTTTCCACAAATCCTACAAGAGCCATAAAAAGCGCTCCAATTGCTTCGCATATCACAAGTCCTACTTGATCTAATACAGAAATCCAATCTATATTAGCAATAAAATCACCTATACTTTTACCTAATTGATACCAATCAATTTCTCCTAAGAAACTAATTACAGACCATAACAAACCTGTTATAGCATTTGATAATGTTTGTCCTACCTTTGACCAATCTATTCCTGTAAAAGCACTATTTATACTGTCTGCTAAGGACATTCCTAATCCCAACCAGTCAAAGTTTGTTACTGTAGTATATAAGAAATCAATAATTGAACTAATTCCATTTGCTACAGTTGTTCCTATTAAATTCCAATCTATATTAGATATAGCATTATTTAGTCCATTTACTAAATTACTTGCTATACCACTCCAGTCTACTGTTATAAAATAATTATTTATATAAGTAAAAATTCCATTTAATCCATTACTAAAAGTTGAAGACAATTTATTCCAATCTATATTGTTAAAAAATCCATTTATAGCATTACCTATTGCTTGTCCAAATTGTGCCCAATTAAATGTTGTAACAAAACTATATCCAAGATATATTACCGTATTTAATCCTTGTGCAAATGTATTTCCTACTTGTGACCAATTTGTAGTAGCTATAAATCCATTTAATAAACTAGCTATACCTGTTCCAATTTGTTTTGCACCCTCTTGAATTTTTTCCCAAGGTATACTATTCATGGCTTCATTTAATTTTTCTCCAATTATTGAACCTATTTCATACCAATTTCCATTTTTTATGGCTTCTATTATGCTACTAGGCATATTATTAACTTGAGATAAGTCGAAACTTGGTGCTATACTTCCAGAACCACTTCCATCACCATTTCCTGAATTATTTGGACTTGGGACATTATTTATTTCATCATGTACTCCTGTAAGACTTTTAGCTTGCTCTTTTGATGCCTTTGATGCTTTTTTTGCGCTATTAGCCATATTAGAATAAGATTTAGCACTTGCGTTCGCAAAAATATTTATTCCTGTTAATGCATAAACTACTGATTGTATTGCTTTCAACAATTGATATACTAAATTCGTAACAAATTGTATTACCGACGCTAAAGCACTACCTAATGCATATTTCATATATTCTATATTTGCACTTAATTGTTGTGCTCCTGCATTTTGACTTGATAACCAAGATTGTGCTGCACTACTTAAAACAGAATATGCTGTTTGCAAAGAAAAAAGAGCTCCTGCATATCTTAAAACATGACCAAGCCCTTGTTTAAATCCTGTTCCTATCTGCTTTACTCTTCCGGATATTTTCCCTGTTATACTTAATATTCTTGAACATTCATCTCTAACTTTTTGAGATAAATTAGTCATATTTCCGAAAGCATTCCCCGCATTACTTATATTCTTCTTTACTGTAGATAATATGTTTTTTATCTTATTAATTGACTTACTCCATATGCTTTGTTTTCCACTTACTTGTTGTATCTGTCCTGCTATTTGTCCATACTCTTGTTTTGTAGTATTTAATTTACTATTTAAACTAACTATTTGTTCTTCTAGTTTAGAAGCTTGTTTTGACAAACTTTGATATTGCTTATTTCCTGCTAAATCATTATTTACAGCAGGTTCTATAGCCTTATTTCCTAATTCTACTCCATCAGGTGTATATTGTTTCCATGTATTGGTTTGTATTCTATCCATTTGTGCATAAACTTCTCTTAATTTTTGTTTTGTTTCTTCTAATTGTCCCTGATATTTCTCTACACTTGCTCCTGCTTTATTAAATTGCGATTGCAACTGTTTATCTACACCTGTATTTTTAACTTCATTTACTTTGTTTTTAACTTGTTGTACTGCTTCTTGAACTTTTACTACCATTCCTTTAGCATCTACATTATTTAAGTTATCTTCTACTTGTTTCATCGTTTTCTTTAATTGTGGCACTATCTTCTTAAATTCTGTTAAAGCTTGTTCAACACTAGCTTGTACGATTATATCTAATTCTTCTACTGTTATTTCAATCACCTCTTTTCAGGCAAAATAAAAACACCTACATTTTTGTAAGTGTTTTCTCTTTTATACTCTAATTTATATTAGACTTTCCATGTATGACCACAATTCTGACATACTGCTACAGTTCTATTAAATGTTTTTTGTCCGGTTATAGTATTTAGTCCTTTACCTCTTTTCCCACATAACATTGTTAGTGGTATAAATACTATCTTAAATAACCATATCCACCAACCAAAGAACAACCAATATATTAATCCATGGCTTTTTCTACCATATGTATGCGCTCCTCCAATTTGTCCTGTTTGCTCTCTTTGCACTATTACATTTTCGCTATTACAATTTGGACATTTCATATTCTGCTCCCCCCTATGAACAAATAATACCATTATTTTACAAAAATCGCAATAATTATTTTAATTTTCTTAATCTTGCTATTTGTTCTTCTGGAGATTGTATTTTCATTTTAGGCTCTTCTTTAAATATTTTAGAAAACATTTTTCTTAATGGAATTATTTTGGGTCTTTTGCTCATACTATCTGCTTTTATTAATTTGTCTGTTACAGCTTCTTGCAATGTTATTTGCATTTTGAAGTCATCTAATATCTTAATCATATTTATTTGAAGATATGAATCAATTTGTCTGTACTCGCTATTCCAAAATTCTTCAGGTTTCATATTAAAATAATATGCTAATGGCTCTAATGCGTATATTAACTCCTTTAATGTTTTAGATAATTTAATATTATTAGTTATATCATTTATGCTTTGTATCCTTGAAATTGTTCCTCTGCTACTTTTGATATTGCTTTTTCTGCTGAGTTCTTTATAAGCTCGTCCATATTTATTGATGATAAAGGATTTGACATCTTGCCTTCTAGTTCTTCCTTTGTCATCTTGCTGTTGAAAAAACCTTCTTTATTTATATCTTTTGCTATCTCTTCAAATATTTCTTTATACGTCTTTTTGTTTTCTGACATATAATCATCTATAAAGTCATATACTTCTGTGCTATTTTTAAAAGCGCTTGTTTTATCTTCATTTTCTGCTAATATGAATATTATCTTGCTTAAAGCTTCTAAATTAAATTCATTCATTGCTTTAAAATATACATCTTCAAAATTCTTTCCATCTAATTGTTTAGCAATATCTGCTAATTTCCTTGTTCTTAGTACTAAGTTTATTTTTTTATTTTTTGTTTCTAATATCATAATTTATCTTTCCTTTCTTTTTTCTCCTCTTTGCAAAAAGGAGAAGGCATTTAAGCCTTCTCAAATATTTTTATTCAGATGCTGTAGGCAATCCTTCACTTTCTTGAACTTCTGTTGATTTATATAATGTTAATGTTTCTTGTAACATTTCATCTAAAGAAAGTGCATTCATTCCAAGTCTTACTTTAGCTTGGAAATAAAAACATGGTGGTTCTCCACTAGGATTTGTTTCTGGTGGTAATAGTATAAACCAATAATAATCTTTAGTTTTATCTAATGTTTTTAGTACATCATGTTGCTCCTTTGTAAATAATACTGGTATTGGTATTGCATCAGCACTTCTTCTTCCTGGTACTTGTCCGGTATAATCTGTATCTAATGCACTAAATTCAATTCCTTCAGGTGCTGTATCAAAATCTGGAATTTCTTGTACCCAACTTACTTGTTTTTTCTCTCCTTCTAAAGTTTCAGAATAATACAATTTACTTAAAATTGTTGAATATGGTGTTCCTACTTCCATTATAATTCCTCCTATCTTATAAAATAAAAAGCATTCGTTAATGCATACCAACGAACTTCATATGTAGTTGTAAATTTATATTTCTTTGTTATTTGGTCAAAAATAATAGGACTAGAATTAGCCCTTGTAAAATTTCTTTTTTGTAACTTTTTATCAGTATTACTAGCCATTTCCATACAAAATCTTTGCTCACTAGCCCAATGTTCAATAGTGACTTGGAATGTTTTTCTTATAGGTATTCCATTATTAGAATTATTTGTATTTTCTAATGGTGTTTCTATTACTCTGCAAGGAAAAACACTTTCTGTTGTTGGAGTTGTTAATACTGCTTCTGTATTTACTCCTTCTGTATCTTGTATCATAGATAAATCATCATATAATAAATCTGACATATTTTTTGTAGTAAATTCATACATTATTTGCAAACTCCTTTCAACATTTCGTATATTTGTTTTTCTATTGCTTCAATATTAGTATCTCTAGTTTTAAATTCTGCATCTTTTAAGAAGTGATTAGGTTCTTGTCCATGTGCTATATAAAATTGCATATCTTGTATTTCTACAACTGGGAAACTTAATGGCTTATCCACTTTATTTACTGGAATAAACCACTCTGTATATCCACTATCTAAAAAGTGTTTAGTAGCTCCAATGTGTTCTTTTTCAGCATACTGTCCTGTTCCAAAATATTCAAACCATAAATAAGACTGTTCGTTACTCATAAATTTACTAGGGTCTGCATAAACTCTACCTTTTATTTCTTTTGTAGATAAATCAACCCTATCTATTATTATTCCCTCTTGATTATGTCCCTTTTCTAATCGTATAGCTTCCGTTTGTAAGTTATCCAACACTTCTTCTATACCTTTCTGTATGGCTTGTGGTAACTCTTTTCTTATTTGGTCGAATTTTTTAAATTTATGTTTTGCTTTTATCTTACATTTTAATTTAATTGCCATTGTTCTTCTCCAATTTATATAAGGTAGTATTTCCTATCTTAGGACAGTCAGTAACTAAGTAGTCTGGCACGAAACTGTCAAGCTTTGATATATCCGAAATAGATATTCCATTTCCTTTTTGAATATCATATTCTATATCAATTCTTGCATTTTCTATACTATAATCTACTTCTCCTGCACTATTTCTATCTAATTCATTTAAGTCTTGTTGCAAATTAAGATATGCAATACCTTTATATTTCCACACTTTTTTAGTTTCTCCGTGATTGTTTATCTTTTCATATTCAGATACCCAGACTTTAGTTAAATCTTTTAGTAACATTATTTAATCCTCCTTAATCCAGATTTAATTATGTTGTTTCTTAACTTGTCTATGATATCTTCAAAAGAACTAGATATACTTCCTTCACTTTTACTTGTTAATCCCTCTGCACCTCTTGCAAGATATTCAGCTTTTACTGCTTTCTTTATGTATGGAAATAACTTTTCATCATCTGTTTTTCTATTTGAAATATCAGAGGCAATAGAACTAACTTCCTCTAATATATCTTTTAAAACATCTTCATCATTTCTATAATTAGCTCCTAAATCAGATTCTATTTTTTTAAGATTTTCAGTATCTGTCATTCTATTGCCTTCCTTTCTATTCAAATGTAGCATTATTAAATGTTAATGTAACTACACTTTCATTATCTACTAAAATCTCAAATTTCGCTGTTTTAGTAATTCTGAATACATTGTTTTTCTCAAATGGTATATTTTCCTTTGTTGCTGTACCATTTTTCTTAAAGGTCATATTTGTACCAGTTTTTTCTAAACTAAATGGGAAGAAGTATCCTGACTGTTCAGATGTGTTAGATGAATTAAATTCTGTGTAACCTGTTACTTTATGAAAAGTACCAGTTACATTTCCATTTTCATCTACTTTTACATCTGTTCCAATCATTTCAGATACTTTCTTTCCATATAGCTCTGTATCTTGACTTGGTATTGTTACATTTTTATTATTTACTAAACTGTCTTTTTTTTTACATAGAAAATAGTATCTTTCATTAATGCTTTTGTTCCTTTATATAAATAATCTTCTAATGCAACTGCATCATCAAAAGGTACTTTTTCAGCTGAGTATTCAGATACATAATAAGGTTGTGCAATAGCTCCATCCATCATTACAACAGCTTCAACGTCTGTTGGTAATCTATTTGACTCGTAAACTCTAACAGAGTCATACATACCAATAGCTTGTTCCTTAGGGTCTGTTCCATTAGGTAATTCATCTAAGATCTTTTTCATTTGTTTCCTATATGTACTATTTACTACAATTACTAATAAGTCTGACTCAATACCATCAATAAAGTTATTTTTTAATGTTCTAGCTCTTTCTAATAAATCATCAATAGTATCTTGTACATTGTCTTTAGGTGTTACTTCTGTTCCTTCTGTTACTTTAGCAAAGAACTCTCTGTCTAGGTATCTTATAATAGCTGATTGATGGTTTACTTTTCTTCTTTCAGCCATACCATCAATTCCATATAGTTTAACATCTTTTCCTTGTAATTCTTCTACAATTTCTTTGTCTGTGTCTATAACTACTTTTACAGGATCAGCTTTTACTCCATCACCTTTTCCAGCTTTTCTTGCTGTTCCTTTATCTTTTAATTCAGCATTTACAAATCTTTTATATTCAATTACTCCACCTTCTGGATCTCCTGAGCCATTTTTAGCTTTTATTTGTTCAGATACTGCTTTTGCTGATACATTTTCTAATACTCCACTTAAAACGTGTTTTAAATTATCTTTTGTTTCACCATCTTGTATCATTATATTTAATGCATCTTGTGTAATTTGTTCACTTGCCATTTAAAATTCCTCCCTTATTAATAACTTGCTCTAGGTATTTCTTTATTTTTTACATTATCAATACCTGTTTTTGATATAGGTGTATCTTCCTTTAGTCTTTCGTTTACAGCTTTTTCTACTGCTTTATTAAACGCACTAGATATTTCATCTATTTTTATATTTATCTCATCAGCTTTTGCTGTGCTAAAATCAAAGAAATTTAGTAAAGATACATCTAGTCCTTTATCACTTGCGATTTTCAATGCTTGTTCCTTTAATTTGTAAGCATTTAATTCAGCAAGTGCATCTGATTTTTCTTTTTCAGCTTTTTGCGCTTGATATTCAAGCTTTTGTTCTTTGTTCATTTTTGCAAGCTTTTCAGCTTCTGACTTTTCATTATTCATAATTTCTTGCCAGTTTGTTTTAGCTGTTTCTATTGCTTCACGAACTTTTTTATCATAAGCAGATTGGTATTCTTTGTTAGAATTGATTAATTCGTCAAAACTTAAAGTTTTATTACCATCTTGCTTATTATTGTTGTTTTCTGTCCCAGAAGTTGGATTATTTTCTCCCCCATCAGTTACAATTTTCTTATCATCTTCCATGTGATTATTCCTCCTTGTCCCAATTGTTCTATTTCTAGCCCAACAGTTACATTTTTATTTCGTTTATTTTATAAAGCCTAACTACGATAAAACGGCATAAAAAAAGACGTATTTTTACGTCTTGAAATTTTGTATATAGGCTAGGATTTGCACCTAACATGATAATACTTTTTACACTTTTTATTCGACTTCAAGTGCGAGGCATCTTAACCTATCATTGTATCTTATCTAGTCGAAGTAAATTAGATACTAAGGCTATTATCTCGTCCATACACACAGCGTCTACCTATTCCGCCACTATATACTTTATAATTATAAAATTTTATTAACTCATTTATTTAGAGATTTTTATCCATTCTTCATATTGTTTTTTTATTTCTTCTGGTGTATCTTCTTTCCATTTCCATGCGAATAGTTCATCTGATTTATCATCTGATTCTTGCCATTCTGTCCAAGGATGTATTATTGGTATCATTTATATCATTCCTTTCATAATAGCAACAATTGCTTTACTTAAATCTGTCGCCTTACTTTTATTTGCATAATAATCAACAAATGCTTCAGATATAGTTTCACTTGCATTACTACGTATTGCATATTTTGAAATATTTCTTATGGCTGCTCTTTTATTTATTGTACTATTTATTTTGCATTTTTTAAATGCTCTATCTAATATTTTATTTGCTGTAATATAATTATTCCAATCAGTAGCTAATGCATTTTGATTAATATAATTCTTTCTTAATATTTCATTTAATACCATATGCCCCGCCTCATGTATTCCTATATCTTTATAGTTACTATTTTTAGGATGATACCCTGACTTCACATCATTATTATACATTTCCTTAACTATTTTTTCATTATTAAAAAATTTTCTATTTATCCCTATAATATAAGTTCCATCTTTTTGTGGAGTTACATTCATTCCTCCATAAGGATGATTAATTTCGTTTATTTCTTTTATTTTTCCTTGTATCTGTGGAAAATCTTTATAAACTTTCTTCATATTCTTCAAAATATTATTCAATATTTTTTTATCTATATGTTTTATATTTAACTTATTCAAATTTAATTTTTGTATTCTTCTTTCATAAGCTTTATCAAATAAACTATATTTCGTTTCTTGTTGTATTTCTAGATTCTTATTTTGAGGTGTTTGATACGTGATTGTACTTCTACACCAATGAAAATGATGTGAAATAGGTGGTAAATTTAATCCTACTACCAATCCAAAACATTTTATTTTTTCTATTTTTAAGTCTTTCTGTGTTTCTCCATAGTATCTGTTAAACTCATTCTGCTTATTTATATAGAATAATTGTCCATCTAAGCTGTGACACATATCTGTTTCATTACCATCTATTACTGCAATAAATCTTATTTGTGCATTATTATCAACTCCTTTTATTCCTTCTACTTTAGCAAGATTATTTACTCCAATTAATTGTGTATCTATATCTCCTGATATTTTATCTCTATTTATATTAAGCTTAGAATTGTTTTGTCGCTTAATTAAATTTTGGTATATATCATTTGTTATATCAGGTTGTCTTTGTTGCTGTAAATCGATTGTCATTTGTCTATATATTTGTTGTGCATTAAATTGTATTGTTGCTTGTATATATTGTTCAAATACATATCCTTTTACATTTGGCTCATCTAATAAAGCTAAAAATAAAGCCCATTTTAATACATCAATCGGCTTTCTTTCTTTTTTTGGTAATGCATTATTTACTTCTTGCTGCCCTTGCTCATAATAATAATTTGCATCATCATACATTATATTTAATTCTTGTTTTTTTAACTTACTTTGTTCTTCTATATAAGTACCATATATAAGTAATTCAAGTATTTCACTATTCTTTACTCTTGTTCTACCGTAAATGCTCTTTGCTAATGTTCCAAAATATCCTGTTAGAAGTCCTTTATCTTTCCATTCTTCTATATATGTATTAACTCTTTTTTTAGTCTTGGCATCTGCTACATTGTATAAAGTATCAAAATCAAACTTAAAAGTATCTATTATTTCTTGTAATCTGTTTTGTGTTTGCTTACTTACTTTTAAGTACAATTGTTTCAACTCTTTCATCTTTTTGTCGTGATAATTCCAATTATCCATTTACAACACCTCACCTTGTTACGGTGTCTGACTGCTTAATATTGTTTTGCTTTACTTCTGTTTTGACTTCTTGATTTTCCGTCATTTTTTTATTGTCTTGATTTTGTTGTTCTGTATTTAATTGTGCATTACTTGTGTCTTGTTCCATTTTTTGCATATTTTCTAAATTCTTTTCTATATTAACTTCGTTTTGCATATCCATTTCTGCAAGTTCTGCTTCACTGTCTAAATCATAAGGTAAATGGTCGATTACTGTTTTATCTGATAATAGTCCTCTTAGTTTTAGCCAAGCATTTACAACGCTTTCTGTATCTGTTGGTAAATTTCTTATTAAAATTACTTCTATATCTCTAAAATCATATTGTTTGTTTTTCTTTAAGTTTATTCTTTCAGTAATCATTTTCCACATTCTTAAGAACTCTGCCTTGAATAGGTGGTCTGCTTGTTGCAACACTTGTTCTAGTGGAAAGAATTTCTTTTCTAGTGCACTTGCATTATCTGCATTTGTAAAGCCTTGGTCAGTAACATTAGGAACTCCACTAATCATTAAAGCCATATCCAAGCAAGTTTTTTTATGGTTTTCAGAAGCTGTATCATTTATATCCTTTGTTACCCAATCTATATCTCCACTTTGGTCTGGTGTATAAAATACTTTTGCATTTAATATAGCTTCATCTTCTTTTTGTCTTGCTGGATTATTTATCATTATAGGTTGTCCATTGCTATCTATTTGTGGTTGTCCATCTTTATCTGTTGCCTGTATTATTGCTTCATTTTCTGGTGTAAATCCTGTTATTTTTAATTTTGCATTGTCATTATATTCAAATGTATTTGCATTGTTTTTTATTACTTGCTCGTGCTTTTTTATTAAAGTTATCACATTTTCAAAAAAAGCAAGTCCATCTGGATTTTCTACCGCAAAACAAGGAACATCGTTCCACAACACTTCTTTGTTGCTTCCTTCTACTTCTTTAAATCCATATTGAGCATCTTTGTTTATAGTTGTCTTTTCTATTCCATCTACATATTGTTTTTTATAATCTTTTGTTATAATCTCTAAATGTGTTTCTATTCCTCCTGTACCTGTGTTTTCAAACCAAGCTCTTAGCAGTCCGATTTTTCTTTGTGGCGTTTCATAATTCCATATAGCAACAGTATTTAAAGAAGATGTATGAGCATATACTTGCTCATTATCCTTATTTTCATACACTAAACCATAGCAAGCGCCTGTTGATATATAATCTTTTACACAATCATAGAAAAAGCTACCATTGTCGTTATATTTGGTAATATAATCAATGATAGCTTGAAATTCGTCTGGATTGTTTTTCTCTCCAAATATCTTTCCAAATATTTTCTTTAATATACCTTTTTGTGTTTCGTTTTGCTTTTTAACTTTATATTGTGGCTCTTTACCTCCAAAATATCCACTTGCTATAATAGTTATATAATATTCTAATGCTACTACAACATCACTTTTATCATATTTTCTTGTGAATCTATCATATAAGTATTTTCTATGCATTAATATTGGTAAAGCTCTTCCCCATAATATGCTTATATTATTATCTATATTCTCTTCTTTTAAAAAGTTATCTTGATATTGTATTCTTTCTATTAGATCCATATCTTACTCCTTACATAATACTGTTATAACCAAAACTTATTGTGTTTGGCTTTGGATGTTCATATACTCCTGTTAAACAATCCTCTGCATCATCATGTTCATTTTTTCCACTTCTTAAATAATGTTTTAAATGTTTTGCAAACTCTGGCCATCTATCTTCCCAATTCAATGGGAAATATACATTATTCATAACAGCCGTTGAGTTACTTAATATTCTTGCTATTTTATTTTCACTTTGATGAAACCAATTAACTTTTGTATGATAATTTTTTAAATCTCTTAATTCTTTTTGTACATTTCTTGCAAAACCTCTACCACCATTATTACTCTCTATATTTGCAAAACCCACATGATCTTTTGTCAGCATTTTTGCTACTGCTGGTTCAGTTGTTTCCATACTATCTTGAGTATAAATAACATCTAAGATATAGTATGAATTATTATACATTTGGTAATCTATTGAACATAAATAATCTTCTCCTTCATCTGCTGTATCTGTATAATTCATAATATAATGTGCTGGTGGTAATTTGTCATATGTTTTAAATCCACTGTATAATCTATTTTTTACATCTATCGGCTCTTGTTGATAATTTGCATATATAATATCTTTATTCATATTTTTAGTCTTAAGTAAATAATCTTCTTTACTTAATATTTCTGGACATAACATTGAGCCATCTTTTTGTACAGCTTGATAATTTATATGCCTTACATTGTCGTAATTGTTTAAAATATATCCTGCTAAGTCATTTTCTGCCCATCTGGTCATAATGATAATTAGCTTAAATCCATTTTCTGTTCTTGATAACATTGTATTGTTAAACCAACTTATTAACTTTTCTAATGTTGCTTCATTATATGCTTCTTTTTCATTTTTTATTAAGTCATCTATTATCATTAAAGTACATCCAAAACCTGTTGCAGTTCCTGTTGGCGATGTTGCTAAATAATTTGCTTGACCACTTCCTTCTAATGCCCATTTATTTGCACTAGCTTCACCATATTTTATTTTTGTATTTGGAAATATATCGTTATATACTATTACGCCTTCTGTTTTCTCTGATGCAATTGTATCTCTTACAGATTTTGCAAATGTCCCTGATAAAGTTTCATTATATGATCCAGTCATTACTTTTTCATGATTGTTTTTTCCAAATACCCACTCAGTTAATTTTCCTGCTGTTCTTGATTTTCCATGTCTTGGAGGTAAATTCATTACCATTATTTTATCTTCTGGTTTATTACTCTGATAAAAATCTTGTAATTGATAACACATATCTTGTAAAAATAGTCTATCTTTTTTATAGAAGTCCCCTGCAGTTAATTTACAATATTCAAAAAAATCACGTCTAGCTAATTCTAAACGTGCTTGTCTGATTATTTCTTCTTTTACTCTAATATTTATCATCACTTATCAACTGCCTTAGTTCTTCTGTTGATAAACCTTCAAATGGATTATTTATAGTTCCACTATGTTCTAATTGCTGTTTATCAGTCCAACCGAAATTATTTTTTAAGTTGAATATTATTCCTGTTGTTGAACTATCTGTTATTAAATGTTTTTCTAAATAATTTTCTACTCTTAGTTTTGCTTTTTTTATAGTGTCGGAAAATTCTTTATTCTTAGCATACTCTGACAATGTATCCCTGCATATATCTAATGCTAAACATAAACCTGTTATTGTATAAGGTTCGTGCTTTATTTCGCATTCTTTAAAATATTTATCTACTTTCTGTTGCATTATTTCTACTTCTTTGTATTTTTTTGGTCTTCCTCTTGGCATTTTCTCACCTGCTTTTTTGCTAAATTAGTTAGTATTCTAAAAATAGCATAAATTATTTCGAACATAATTGTTAAACTAATAAAACCAGCTATTAATATAAGTGGACTTAATATAATCAATATTGCTATTATTAATGCTGACATTCTTTATCTATCCTTTCTTTGCAATATTCTATACATTTACAATTAACACATTTAGCTTGTCCATCTATTGCTATTACTACACTACATCCTTTATAGCTTTTATCTTTGTAATGTATACAATTAGGACATATTTCTTTTTCATACTTTTTAATTATTTCATTATCTTTCATTGGTTGCTCCTTAACAATAAAATGTTTCTTGGCAAAAATAAAAAGCCTATCGTATTAGATAAGCTTTGTAATATATTCGTAATTCATTTGTAATTTTTGACATATTTTTTATCTTCTTTGTTGATTATTTATATTAGAAATAGTATAATAACTTTGTTCTTCCATTCTAAACCTCCTTGAGAAAGGTGGTGAGAAAATGAACATTATTATTAAGTTGTTAGTGCTAATCATAATTGCGTACATCTTAAAGATGTTTGATTAGTACATAATTCTTCGGTAGCCCTGTAGCAATACAGGGTTGCTTTTTTAATCAAAAATACTAGAGATTGCGTTCTCTAGTATTTTTTTGTTCTTCCTTTGAACATTCTTATTAAGTTTGAATTAAGGAGGATAAATAATATGAATAAATTATTCAAATTACTCTCTTAATTCGTACAAATATTATACTAGAGTTATTTTAAAAAATCAACTTTTTTTAGTATTTTCTATAACTTTTTTAGTATTTCCTGTACTTTTATTTGTATTTTATTCAACTTCTAGTGTTATTATACCACTTTTTTAACTATTTATCAAATTTTTCGAGAGTAGATATTTAAAAACATCTACTCTTAATAAATTATAGGGTCAAACAGTATTAGATATTTATCTATCTAACTTATTTGCTATTATATATTATAAGCTATTTCATTGTGCACTTTCCGTTACTTTTGTGCAGTTCTTTTAATTTTTTTTTATAAATATTTCCAAACATAACCTCCAGATGTTTTTATTCTACCTTTGCAACAATCTCTTATACAGTCTGGATTAGTATTTCCATCATGCCATGCTTCTGATACTGAATTATATATTTTTACTAATTTTCCATCTTTAGTATATTTTGCTACTTTTTTTAAAGGTATTTTTCTTTGACTTACATAGGCTGGTCTTTCTTCATTTACAAGATTATATGTTCTCTTTAATCGTTTAAATCTACTTATTAATGATTTTTCAATTCCTCTAGCAACCCAACCATAATAAGTTTTTGCTACAATTTCATGTTTTATATTTTCCCATCCAAATAGCTGTATTGCTTCGTAAAATTTTTTATTATATTTATATCCTTTCCCGTTATTCCATCTTCGTATTGGATTCTTACTTTGTCCAACATAAACCATTCTGTTTGGACAAGTATGAATATATATGTAATAAGGTCTATCTTCTTTATAATTTATATTTTTATTTATTATATCTTCCATCATCTTCTCCTAACTGTGCATATTTTAATAATGCTATTCCATGTAATTTCCTAGTATAATCATATTCTTCTTCTATTTCTCCAGAAACTTCAGTTAAATTATGCCCTTTTATATATCTAAAATAAAGAATATTTCTATAAGGTTGATCTAATTTGTCTATTTTATTTTCTATTTCTATCTGTTTCTTTCTTAAATCTTGTATGTATTTTTCTATTTCTTCAGTATCATCCATTATTTTAACTAAACTTTCAATATTAGGGTCTGTTACTTTTGGACTTCCTTTTGGCATATCAGTTAATTCCTTTGTAATCTTGTCCAACAAACTTCTTCTTTCTTTTATATCTTCTAATCTCTCTTCAATCCATCTTTTGTCATAGATATAATTTTTTAATTCCTGTTTACATTTATTTAAAGTTTCTCTATTCATTTGTACCTCCTGTTATATATTTTTAATGTGATATTTCTATCCATTAAATTAGATTGAATTTTATTAAATGTTTCTGTATCTTTCCAAGATATTTCATTCAGTTTAATATCAACTTTATTCGTAATATAAATTGTACAATCTTTTCTCCCTACTAACGCATGCTCTAATTCACATATGTCTTTTACTAACACTCTTGGTTCAGTTAATTTATTATAAATTTCTTCTGCCTCTTTATCATAAAACTGATTTACTATCCATGTCCCTCTATTATTTATTCTAACTACAGTTAACGCTTGTCTATCTTTTCCTTCTGCTTTGTCATATCCTATTACTAGTCTATCTTCCATAATTCCGCCTAATATGTAACTTTTATTACGTAAGCTCCTCTACACTCATCAACTCTATCAATTGATAATCTTAAATCTTTCATTTTATCTACTGATGCAGCATCTATCATTATTCCTGCTCTTAAATTTCCTACATGATTAGTTACAGCAAATTTTATTATATTCTCAAGTGTTCTATTGTCTATTTGAGAGTCAAGCTTTTCTCTTAATCTTCTATTAGATAACTGATATGTTTCTAATTCCTCTTGTAGTCTTTTCATTCCTTCTTCTGTCATTTAAACCTCCTTATATTTACAAAATTCTTCATATCCTTCTACTATTTCATAAAAAGCTCTTTCAAATGGCTCTGCCCAATTTGAGATATTTTCATTGTCATAACTTGGTCCTTTTAAATATTCAATTATATAATTTGCAAATTGCTCTTTACATTCTTTTTTTACTTTTGCTATCTGTCCTTTTTCTCCATCAAAATTAGCTTCACTTGTTTTAAATAAATATAACAAGTCTGTTATTTTTATTTCCATTTTCAATTTATTCTCTTCTATCTTAAATTTCATTAATTGTTCTTCTTCTGTCATTGCTTATCCTCCCAATATTTACATTTTTTAAAATTGCATACCCAAATTTCTCTAGCTTTATATTCTATTTCAACTATTTCATTATTATTTTTTCTATAATAACTTTTTCTAGTTTTATACATATTTTCAAAATATTTAATTGGATCTACCAAATCATAACAAATTGGATTTTTTTTATTTTCAAATTTTCTTTCTATTCTTCCAACAGCTTGTATAACTGTTGCTTTATCTCTGTGTGGGCTAGCTAAAATAAGCCTGTCCAACCTAGGTATATCCAAACCTTCTTTTGCTAGTCCATAAGTAGCAAATAAAACTTTCTGATTTCCTTGTCTAACTTCTTCTATTGCTTTTTCTCTAATATTCTTTTTTGTTTTACCATCTATGACATTTCCATATCCTAATTTACCTTGCAAGTAATATAATTGATTTACTCTATCTGCTAATACTAATGTATAATTGTTTTTACACTTCTCTAATAAGCTTAATATTAATTTATTTCTTTCTTTATCTTCTGATAATGCTGTTGTTAATGTTGCATATTTTATTGTTCCATCTATATCTAAGCATTCATCTGGAATCTCATAAAAATTTGTATATTGTTTTATTATCGTTGCAGGTACTATCCTATTTCCAATTACATCTCTATCTAATTCAATTATTGTTTTCCCTAATAAGCTAAACATTGCTTTTTCTGTACCTTTTACATTTCTATAAGGTGTTGCTGTTAACCCGTATTTATATCTAGCTACTAATTTATTTATTACCTTATAAAACATACCTGCTTTTGCAGGAGTACCACAAACTCTGTGGCACTCATCTACAATAATGCAATCCCAAGTATCAGCATATTCTTGTAAATCTATACTTTTAAGTGTTTGCACTGTAGCAAATGTAATATGTGTTCCGATTTCTATCTTTCCATTTGCTATTTTGCCTAACCCAATATCTTTAAAATTGTTTTTAGCTCTATCATAAGATTGGTTCAATAAATCTATAGTGTGTGTTATCCATAATGTTTTTAATCCTAATCTCGCTACAATTTCTAATGCTGTTTGTGTTTTTCCGCTTCCTGCTGGCATTACTATTATTCCATTTTTTCTTAAGACTGCTTTCTTACAAACTTCTTCTTGATAGTCAAATAATTTAATATTACTTTTATATAGTATATGCTTTCCCAGAACTATTCTATTTTCAAATAAGTCTATAGGATACATTGCAAATAAATCTGTTAAGCAACCAAAAGGTAAAATCAATTCATTTCCATTAATCTCATAAAAAACTAAATATTGAGATGTTTTATAGTTGGAATAACCTAGTCTTTGATTTCTTATATATTCTGGATTTTCCATAACTAAATTTTCTTCTGCATAATCTGTAATTTTTATATCTGGATCTTGTATTCTTATGTTATTTGATACTATTATTTTCATTACTTCACATCCATTTCTTTTGTAATCTTAAATCTATACTTTTTTCGTAAAAATCGATTTTATTTATTGGTATCAAATAAATATCTTTATTATATTTAATTGCTATATAATATTTTGTATTTCCACACTCAAAAAATTTTCTACTAGCCTCAATCTGGTTCTGTTCGATTCTAGAGAGAGGAAATAAATAATTATTACAAGTTTTACAATCTATTAAAATTGCTTTATCATTTTTTACTGCAATTAAATCTGCCGGTTGACTACCTATATATGTTTTTGGTGTCAACAATGTAACCCAAAAACCTTCATCTGCTAAAATCTTTGCAAATTCTTTTTCAAAATTATTTCCTATTCTTTTATTGTTCAATTTTAAATCCTCCCAAAATTTCATCTTTAGATACTTTTTGTTTTCGCATTATTTCTTTTAAGAAAAATTCAGCTACTGATTGTATTTCATTTATATCTTTTACATAATCATCAACTTTTTCTGGATGATCTGTTATGTAATTTATGCCA